>Ga0197142_1001186_pt1 | contig 24128 bp, 24 predicted proteins | sample GBS60_MetaG_FD_148614 | JGI IMG/M metagenome (GOLD analysis project Ga0197142, IMG submission 148614) | Sediment microbial communities from Great Boiling Springs, Gerlach, Nevada, United States - GBS 60_MetaG | ecosystem: Environmental > Aquatic > Thermal springs > Hot (42-90C) > Sediment... | reverse complement strand
TCAGGTGAGTCGGTGTACTTTTCTCTGACAATATTGTAGAAATCATTCAACAATTGAACCCAGTGTTTATCACCTTCCAATTGAATTACCGAGACAAACTTCAGACCTTTGGGGTTATCTTGCCAAAAGTCATCTTTATCTTTATTTTTATCAAATTTATCGAAAAGATGATACAATTGTTTATTGGTTTTGGGCTTTTGAGTTTTGTAATACCACATAGCTGTCAGGGAGTGACCCATACAATTGCCACCAGGATTTAAAATTGAACCATAATTCGTAAATTCCCAATCGTCTTTGCCAGGTTCAAAGCCGGAACTCATAAGTCCAGCATTAAGTAATTCATCTTCTCCAACAGAGGAAAGAACAATATGGGTGTAAAGCTCATCAACAAGAATTTCAGGGAATTGGTTTTTATATAGTTTAGAACTACTTAGTGCATTACTCATAAAGTGCCGAGTGGCAATGACAACTTTACCGTCTGAATACTTTATTACTGGTATGGGTTCGAGTTCACCTGTTTGGTCATTGTAGAAAAAAGCTGCTGCAATTTTTCCTTTTTCAAGTTGGACTGGAATTTCAAGGGTCATTATTTTTTCCGAGTAGCCTCCCCCATTACTGATTTTGATAAGTGGTGTAATGGGTTTAAATCTTTCGCCGAATTTGTGGCTTTGAATTTTAGCGATCGAGACTTTAAAAGTTTTGTTTGTTTCGTAGCTATTTGGGGGAACGTTAATTTTCAAACCGCTAAGCTCTTTTGCTTCGTCTCCAAAGGAAATAGTTCCACCGCTTGCGCTGATTTGTTTAGTTGGAAGCTCGATTTGTTCGCCAAACTTGATATTGTCTGACCCCCCAGATGGATTGTTGATTTCGGGACAGGAGGTCAATGCAATTGCTAAGATAATAAAAACAGAAAGTTGAAGGAAAATTTTATTCATAAAATTGTTCCTCCAAAAAAATTACTTTCTCAAAAGGTAAATTAAAAAAAATTAATGAAGTATTAAATTTACATTAAAAATAATTAATTCAAAGTAGAGCCAAGTAAAGTAATTTATTGAATTTGAAAAGTATGGAAAATATCGAGTTAAATGAAAGTAATAAGAAAATATTTCTTTTAATGAATTTTCGTATTTCAAATTTATTTCGATAACTGAACGATGTCAGTTTAATTGATTATGTCGTCGTTGGATGGAAAAATGTTTTGAAGGTTATTGCTTTCGAATAGCAAACCAGCGATAAATCTTCTAACTTGCTGGGCATTAATGTTTCGAAGTCCAATAAGCATAGCGCGGTCGATAAAAGTTTCCATTATTTCCAGCGGGAGTATGCCGAAAGAATAAAGCTGATTTAACTCCTGCCAGCCATCAGGGGTGAACAAGTCCCTTTCCGCCTCATGGAGAAAGCGAAAAGATTTATTTCCTGAATTGAGGTTTTGGTACAAAGTTGATTTTCCATCCTCAAGTTTCTCTACTATCCAACTCAAAGCCACAGAAATTTCGGAACGGGAATATCCTTTGTTCAGAAGCGTTTTTAAATCCACTTCATCGATTTGTTTTTTCTTGGACAATTCGCTTGCTATGTAAATCAGAATTTCGATTATTCTTTCCATTTGCTAAGGCTTATTTAAAAAATAATTTTCTAATCTTGTCATTTCTTTTTTTTCTTTAGATGTATAATCCTTAAATCCTAAAATATGAAGAATTCCGTGAATTGCAAGGCGAAGCAGTTCGTTTTTGAGAGTTGTTTTATATTCTTTTGCCTGCCTTTGGGCTTGGGGTAAACAGATGTAAACCTCACCAAGTAAGGAATCTTGGTTTTCGCTTAGATCGAAGCTGATGACATCGGTGATGTATTTATGATTTAGGAACTTATAATTCAACTGCAATATCATATCGTCGTCAGTTAGGATGATATTAATCGAAGCGTTATGTTTTTCAAAGTGTTGCAAAACATTTGTAATCGAGTTTCGCAATGCTTTGCGAGGGATTCGCTTTTGTTTAGTTTCGTTATATATTCTTATTGTTATTTTTTCCATAGAATGAAATTAAAAAGAAATTAAAAAGCATCAATGATAATGCCAAAATAAAGCTTGAATTAACTAAAAATTAAAAAAGGGTTTCTTCGAATAAGGCAAGTTGGAGAGCAGAAAGAAGGAGTGCAGTATCGAGTTCTGCAAAGTTATATTTAATTATTTCTCTTTGGATATTTGAGTAAAGCGAACAGGTGCAATTTTTCCCAATAATCAAGCAATTTAACTTCTGGGGGTCATATTGGATAAACGCTATTTCATTTGGTTCAACAAACATTATCTTGGAGAAGTTGTGCAACTCGAAGTAGCCGAAACTGGTTTGAACAGATGCAAGATTGAATTTTGTGCCATTTAATTCGATGTTTTGGTATATTGTTAAGAAAAGAAAATTTTTTGTTTCCGGGTCATATAACTTCCAGCTCCAAGAATTTTCGTGTGTTTCTGGCTCAGTTCCCAGAAAATTATTTATTGCTAAAATATCCTGGTTAGAAATTGCTTCCATATTTTTTTGTAATAGGGAAATAAGGGGACTTAAATGAAGTCCCCTTGAGAAAATTAATCCATTGATTCAATCATTTCGGCAATTATAATGTACAACCCGCCAACTACTTTTTGCTTGCCGATAATTCCAACGAACTTATTGTTTGCATATTTGGCAAGTTTTTTGCCAGCAAAGGAACCATCTTCGTTGAAAACGAAATAGATTTTAGCTTTTTTACCTTCGCCAACAAGGAAGACAATGGGCTTACCTTCGTCGGCTTCTTTGGTTGCTTCGTCTTTCGTTACAGTACCATTATTATCGACAATGAATTTTGCGAGGCTAATAACTCGTCCTTTCAAAGGCTTACCAGCTTTCTTTTTGGTTTCTTTCTTTACTTCAGCCTTGGTTGTTTCTTGTTTTTGTTCGATTTTTACAGGCTCGGCTTTTTTGACCGAGGTTTTCTTTTGTGTTGCTTCCTGTGAGAAGGCCAAAGTTATACTGAAAACCAACATTACTGTAACTGTTGCAAGAAATGGTTTTTTCATTTTAACCTCCTTCTATTAGTTTATGGGTTTAGCATAAGGAACACCTGCTTTCTTTTGGTAGGAGATAACGCATTCGATGTAACGATTATCGGGTGTACCCTGGAGCAAGCCATCGGTTCCGGGTTTAATCAACACTTTAGCGTAATTCCAATCGGTTGCATTTGGTGCTTTGGTTCTAACTATCAAAACAATACCATTTTTAAAGTCGGGGTCGGAAAGATCTACATAGTAATTAGTCGAAAAATTGCGAGCGCTTAATGCCTGACTATCAAAAACATTATCCAGGGTATTGGTCAAAAAAATATCCTCGCTGATTTCAGTTATCCACGATGGAGGAGTTGGAAAATTATAGAGTTTGTTGTTCGAGATGTAATTTGCAGAATAAAGGCTTATTTCTCCGGATTTGGTGTAAAGACCAAGATTCCAAAATTCACCGCTGGCAACCTTTAGAGTTCTGGGTTTTCCGTTTGTTGGGTCGTATAGTTGTAGTCCACTCCCAAATGCAGAGGCAGTTTCGTAGACTCGAATGGGTTCATCATTTATGTTTTTGGTGAAACGGAAAGCAGGCGACCATTGAATTTTTGCACTTCCAACGCTTTCTTTATCTTCGCTATTTCTTGCACGAAGTTCAAAAGTGTAAACTGTGCCGTCGGTCAAGCCAGTTACATCGATTGTATTGGTTCCTTTAGAGATGATTTTGGGACTGAAAGCACCCGGAGAGATATAGAGCACGTAGTCCTTGAAGTAAGATTTACTTTCGTCGGGAGAAAGTTTCCAGCGAAGACGGACAGTAGCCGAGTCGATTGATGTGGCTTTCATACTGTCTGGACCAAGGACAGATGGAGTAGGCTCGGTTGTTGTGGTCTCTTCGCAAGAAACTAGAAGAAGCAAAGCAAAAAAGAAGGCCGCAAAAGCAAAGAAACTTTTGATTTTCATAGTGAAACCTAATTTAGTTCAACAAAAAAATTAAAAAATATTAACGACATAACAAAGATTGTATTTTAAATTAAACTTCGCAAGCGAGAGCCAATTGATATGCGAGCTCTTGAGTTAGTTTTCGTCTATCAAATTGTTCAACAAAATCGTTTGCCGGCACAGGTAGAATGTTCTTTTGCCATAAGTCGTAAAATGTGTTTAAAGCGCGATTGATACCGTCAACATCACGGGGATTGGTGCCTATTGCTGCTTTCGATTCAAGAGCTAGATTTTTCATATACCCATCGGGGGCACATATTAAAATTGGCTTACGGGCACCAAAATATTCGAAAAGCTTTCCAGGAGAGCGAACGTTATCCTCGAAAGTTAACCAAAGAAGATTCGACATCTTCAATAAACGAATTACCTGATTGTGGGGTTGATAGCCAAATAATTTGACATTTTCTTCGATGCCGTATCGCTTGATGTATTTTTTATGGGACTTCCTCATAATTCCAATAAACCAAGCTTCTTTTGGGATACCATCGTTTCGGGTTTTGACGAATTCAGAAAAAGCTTTCAGGAAATATTTGGGCGTTCTATTGTCCTGAAACAACCCAGAGTGTGTTACTACAAATTTTCCAGGAACTGGTTTAACATTTTCAACGCTCGAAAAGTCGCTTGCATCGTATCCGTGGGGTATAATAACTACCTCGTCGCTTTTCAGAAAAGGATAGCGTGTTAAAAGAACGTCCTTTGTTCCACGAAATGTAACGATAATCCTTTTAGCTTTTTTTAGAATCGACTCTTCTAATTTGCGAACATAATTTTTATGGAGAAAAGTAGGAAAGAAGTGAAAAGGATTATCAACCCAAATGTCACGGTAATCGATAACGAAAGGAATTTTGAAATCTTCGGATAATAATGAAGCCACTAGGAAATCTGTAAAAGGTGGTGCAGTTGCCAGGATAACATCAATCTTATTTTCTTCAATAATTTTGCGACCAACACCTAGCGCTTTTTTCTTCCATAATATTTTTGTATCAGGTTGTAATAAAAAGCTTGCTACATAACGGAAGAAGTTTTGCAACCTAAAACTTGGCGGAAAAGCTTTAACCTTTCGTTTTTCTGGAAAATACTCTCCTGTTCTGTGGACTTCTATTTCTAAAGTATCTAATTCTTTTTGCAATTCATCGTCGAAAGCATAGTATGACTTTGGGGATGTAGTTAAAACAATCGGCTTCCAATTGAATTCTGTAAGATATTTAACAAACTTTAAAGTTCTTTGAACTCCACTTAATCCCATCGGGGGAAAATAATAAGATATAATTAGAACATTCTTTTTGTCCATATCAAGGATTGACTAAGTTTTCTATATTTAAATAACTAAAAGTTCTTCGGGAGCTTTTGTTAAATGTTTTGCAGAATCTTTTATGACATACACATCGTCTTCAACTCTCAACCCATATTTTTTTGGTAAATATACCCCGGGTTCGATTGCAAGGGCACACCCTTCGGGGATAATCTCGTTTTCTTTTCGAAAAGTAATTAAAGGCATTTCGTGTGGCATAATACCAAAGCCGTGTCCGAGTGAATGTTGGAAATAATCACCATAGCCTGCTTTTGCAATCATCGAACGAGCTGCCTGATCGACCAATTTGCCATTTACAAATGGTCTGATTTGTGCTATTGCATTTTCCTTTGCTTTTATAAGTAATTCGTAAATACTTTTTTGTTCTTTGGTACATTTTCCAATAGCAAAAACTCTTGAAATGTCACTACAAAAGCCATTTACAATGCAACCAAAATCGACAGTTACGATTTCGTTGCTTTTAATTTGTTTATCCGAAGGACTGCCGTGGGGCATTGAGCTTCGTTTGCCACTAACAACAATTGTAGGAAAAGGCTCGCCTTCGGAGCCAAGTTTACGAGCCTGGTATACGATTTCGGCAGCTAATTCTTTTTCGGTCATACCTGGTTTAAAATTTTTTAAAACAATATTGAAAACTTCCTCGCTCATTTTACAGGCTTTCTTGATATTTTCTAATTCTTCCGGAGATTTTGGCATAGTATAGGGCTCAACGATAGCTTCCCCAGGCTTAAATTTCACTGGTCGAATTAAGTTGCGAATATTGATTACATCCTGGTAGCTCAATTTGTCTGCTTCAAAAGCCAAAGCAGAAATACCTTTTAATAGTTTTTTTTCGATTAAATAGTTCCAAATGTCTCGAGTAATGTGAATTTGTAGGTTCGGTAGGGGATATAATTCGGTTTGAACTTGTTCTTCATAACGGTCATCTGTAAAGAACCAGATGGAATCGTGCAAAATTATCATTGAAGCAGCGGAACCCGAAAAGTTTGTCAGGTAACGAATATTGGGTAGATAATTTACAAATAAGCCATCTGCTTTTAATTCTTCGATTCGGAACCGAATTTGTGTTAATCTTTGGGCGATCTTTTCTGGAAATGTTTTCAAGTGTTCATCAGTAACTGAGGTGGTTTTTTTAGCCATTTTGTATCCTTTAAAAGATTATTTAACAAAATAATTTGGAGATTCCTTTGTTATGCTAACATCGTGGGGGTGCGATTCACGGAGTCCAGCATCGGTTATACGAACGAACTTTCCATATTTTTGCAAATCAGCGATTGTTTTACATCCACAATATCCCATAGCGGAGCGGAGCCCTCCAACAATTTGAAAAATTGTGTCGGCAACTCTACCTTTATATGGTACCCTGCCCTCGATACCTTCGGGAACGAGTTTTGTAATTTCGTCTTCTACATCCTGGAAATATCTGTCTGCCGAGCCTTTCTTCATAGCTTCCAGCGAACCCATCCCGCGATAAATTTTATATGCTCTTCCCTCATAAAGAATTTTATCGCCGGGGCTTTCTTCGTGCCCAGCAAGAAGATTACCAATCATAACGGAGTCGGCTCCTGCGGCTAACGCCTTCGCAATGTCTCCTGTTTGCTTTATACCGCCATCGGCGATTATTGGTATTCCAACCTTTTGAGTAACTTTTGCAACATTAAATATTGCGGTTAACTGTGGTATGCCAATTCCAGCGATGACGCGTGTAGTGCATATTGAACCAGGACCAATTCCAACTTTAATTCCGTCGACTCCGGTGCGAACTAAATCTTCGGCTGCTTCGGTTGTTGCAATATTTCCAGCAATTAGTGGAATTTCGGGGAATTTCGACTTGACTTGTTTTATCATTTCGATCACACCCCGAGTATGGGCATGGGCAGTGTCGATAAAAATTGCGTCGACGCCGACTTTTTTGAGTTCAGCAATTCTGTCGAGTGTATCCGAGGTGACCCCAACAGCAGCACCAACTCGTAGCCTGCCGAGTTCGTCCTTGCAGGCGTTCGGGTGAAGTTTTTTCTTCTGTATATCTTTTACAGTTATCAAACCTTTGAGGATGAAATTTTCGTCGACTACCGGAAGTTTTTCAATCTTATGGGCTTGCAAAATTGCTTCTGCCTCTTCGAGTGTAGTTCCAACCGAAGCTGTGATTAAGTTATCTTTGGTCATTATATCTTCAATTAAGGTGTCTAATGCGGGGTTAAAGCGGAGGTCGCGATTTGTTACTATTCCAATTAATTTATTGTTACCGTCGACAATTGGGATACCGGAAATATGGAATTTAGCCATTAATTCAATTGCATCTCGGATGGTATTCTTTGGACCTAGAGTAATGGGGTTCATTATCATACCACTTTCGGAACGTTTAACTCTGTCGACATGGTCGACTTGATCCTCGATGGACAAATTTTTATGTATAACACCTAAGCCTCCTTCTCGGGCAATGGCGATTGCCATTGGAGCTTCGGTTACAGTGTCCATTGCAGCGCTTAGAATAGGTATGTTTAAAGTGATATTTTGGGTCAGTTTTGTCCGAAGGTCTGCTTCCCGAGGAAGTACTTCAGAATAACGAGGTATCAAAAGAACATCATCGTATGTTAATGCTTCTCCAACAATCTTTTCATTTTCAAACATCATATCCCTCTTTTACAAAATAATTTTTGCAAAATTACGAAAAAACCATTAGATACTTGTTACTTGAACCTTCATTATGAAAAACTGAAAAGAATTTGTTTATCAACAAAATTAATACAAAATAACTTTTATTCTGTATTGCTTCAATGAAACAGTAATAAATTAGAGTGGTTTAATTTAAGATTAGTAATGAATTTTAAAGATTTTATTGGCAAAAACAAAGAACGCCTTTTGGAAGAATGGTTTTTATGGTTGGTTGACCATTACCCAGAACCCTCAAAGAAATTTATCTCCCAAAAAGATAAACCTTTTACAAACCCTGTTGGGTACAATCTTTTTCAGAATCTCAAAAAGTTACTTTTTACGATTAGTTCTGGGGAAATTGAAAGTCAGGAGTTCAATAGTTCATTGGAGGAAATTCTCAAAATTCGGGCTGTTCAAGATTTATCATACTGGCGGTCGGCTAATATATTTCGTTTTTTGTGGGATAATTTCAATGTTAACTTACCGGAGGATAAAAATATAGAGAGTTATAAAGCCGATGTGGAATATTATTTGAGGATTTCTGAAAAGGCTTTCGAGACTTTTATTAGCATACGTGAAAAAATTGCCCAAATTCAAAGAGAAGAAATACGAAATCTGTATGGTAAATTTTTCGATAGACTCAACGAAAAGTATAACCTGATGGATAAAATTGTAGGTGAAAATTTTGCCAACAAAATAAAAGATTAAAATGGGTATTCAGATTTCCCTTTTGGCTTTTGTGGTGGTTTTGCTTGCTGGATGGATTGCTGGGGTCCTGCCCTTTTTGAAATTTATTTTTGGTGTAATTCTACCTTATGTTGCGTTTGCTGTGTTTATTGTTGGGCTTGTGATTCGTTTGCTTCGCTGGGCTCGTTCGCCTGTTCCTTTTCGAATAACAACAACTTGTGGTCAGGAAAAGTCCCTACCTTGGATTAAGCAAAACAAGTTGGATAATCCGAGCTCGGCATTGGGGACCTTGGGCAGGATGGCGTTGGAAGTGCTTTTCTTCCGTTCTCTTTTCCGAAACACGAAGGCCTCCTTGAAAGATGACCGTTTGGTTTATTCTGTCGACAAATGGTTATGGTTTTTTAGCCTTGCTTTTCATTGGTCCTTTTTGATTATTTTCCTGCGACATTTTCGCTTTTTTACTGAACCAATACCTTCCTTTGTTGGTTTTCTTCAAAGTATTGATGGCTTTTTCCAGGTTGGTTTACCTATAATCTACATTACCGACGTCGCAATACTTGTTGCATTGACGTATCTTTTCTTACGAAGAATTTTTGATGGAAAAGTTAGAATAGTATCTCTTGCTTCCGATTATTTTCCATTGCTGCTGATTTTAGGAATTGCTGTAACAGGGGTTCTAATGCGGTACTTTTTGAAAACGGACTTAGTAGCTGTTAAAGAATTCACTATTTCAATCTTATCTTTTCAACCTATAGGTGCAGAACTGCTGAACAAACTTAGCCCATTGTTTATGATTCATTTTACTTTTGTATGTACATTGTTAATTTATTTCCCAATGAGTAAACTTGTTCATCTTGGGGGAATATTTTTAAGTCCAACTCGAAATTTAGCAAATAATAATAGAATGAAGCGGCACATTAACCCGTGGAATCCGGTCGTTCCAGTTCACACCTACGAAGAGTATGAAGAAGAATTTCGAGATAAAATGAAAGCTGCGGGTATTCCAGTAGAGAAGGAGGAATAATATGTCGACAAAGATAAAACCAGAGGAACTTTTAAAGGATGTAACTTACAAACCCAGGTTTGTAAACTGGATGGATGTTCCTGTTGAATTTCGGAAAGGAACATTCAATTATGCGGGAAGCGAAGATGCATTGATTTATCTTGACCAACCGAACCCAAGGAAATGGCAACCGACGGACCCCGATTGGAAATTGCCTAAAAATTGGCAGGAGATAATTCTCGAAGGTTTGCGTGAGCGATTAGAGAAATTTCGCTCACTAAAAATCTTTATGGATATTTGCGTTCGTTGCGGTGCCTGTGCCGATAAATGCCACTTTTTCCTTGGTTCGGGTGACCCAAAGAATATGCCAGTACTGCGTGCTGAGTTGCTTCGTTCGGTTTATCGCCGTGAGTTCACCACCGCAGGCAAAATTATGGGCAGAATGGTTGGTGCCCGCGATCTTACCTTCGATGTCCTGCGAGAATGGTTCTACTACTTCTATCAATGCACTCAATGCCGACGATGCTCGGTTTTCTGTCCTTACGGGATTGATACTGCTGAAATAACATTTTTAACAAGAGAATTAATGAACTTGATAGGGGTTAACATCGATTGGATAATGACCCCTGTTAAGAATTCCTATAGAACTGGTAATCACCTTGGGATTCAGCCGCATGGAATGAAAGATAGCTTGGAAATGGCAGCCGATGACATAGAAGAAATTACGGGTATCCGTGTGGAAATACCAATAAATAAAAAGGGAGCGGAAATACTTTTTGTTACTCCTTCGGCGGATTTTTTTGGGACACCTCACTATTATACTCTTTTGGGCTACATTATGCTTTTCCATGAAATTGGGCTTGATTATACCTTTAGTACATTTGCTTCCGAAGGAGGAAATTTTGGCTCTTTCGTTTCGCATGACTTAATGAAACGATTAAATCATAAAATTTATTCAGAGGCTAAAAGGCTTAAAGTGAAGTGGATACTTGGGGGGGAATGTGGTCATATGTGGCGTGTTATCCATCAATATATGGATACAATGAATGGTCCAGCGGATTTTCTTGAGGTTCCCAAATCTCCGATTACAGGAACAGTTTTCGAAAATGCTAAGTCGACTAAAATGGTTCATATCTGTGAATTTACTGCCGATTTGATTTATCATAATAAGTTAAAACTCGACCCGAGCCGCAACGACCATTGGCATGCTACATTCCACGATTCTTGTAATCCTTCCAGAGGTATGGGCTTGCTTGAAGAACCGAGATATATCATAAAAAATGTTATGCGTAAATTTACCGAGATGCCCGACAATACGATTCGTGAGCAAACTTTTTGTTGTGGTAGTGGTGCTGGTTTAGGTACAGAAGAAAACTTTGAAATGCGTATGCGCGGTGGCTTCCCGCGAGCAAATGCGGCTAAATATGTTAGAGATAAGTATGGGGTGAATATTTGTTTGTGTATATGTGCAATCGACAAAGCGAATCTTCCACCGCTTTTCGATTTCTGGGTCCCTGGACTCGAAGTTGGAGGGGTTCACGAAATGGTTGGAAATGCGTTAGTGATGACTGGTGAAAAACCCCGCGAAGTTGATTTGCGACTTAATCCTTTGTTAAATGAGGAGGACAAACAATGAAAATTTACGATGGTTGGAAAATTATTTTGGGTATATTGATTGGAATTGTTTTTTTCACTATGCCTGTTTGGCTGAACTTATTTTCGGCTGAAAGCAAAATTAAGCCTAAGCTTGTGTATCCTGCCGATGCAAGACAATGCATTGACGAAAAGGAATATATGAATCATTACCATATGGACTTGTTAAATTATTGGCGCGACAGTGTGGTTCGATTAAATATGCGCTATGTTGTTCGCAATGGGGTGGTGCTAACGCATAATGGACAAAAGCTTGAAATGAGTCTAACATTGACCTGTTTGAAATGTCATAACGACAAGAAGAATTTTTGCGACCAATGTCATAACTACCTTGATGTGAAACCATATTGTTGGGATTGTCACATTGAACCAAAGGAGGGTTTGAAATGATTAATAGGAGAAACTTTTTGAAGATCGTTAGTTTTGCGGGTGGAATTGCACTTGCGGGAAAATGGAGATATGAAACCTTATCTCGAACACCTTTGAATCAAGCCCCAAGCGGTTTGACAGCACACCGATGGGCAATGGCCATTGATTTGAAGAAATGCGAACAAGATCCTGATTGTAATAAGTGTATAGAAGCATGCCATTCATACCACAATGTTCCTAATTTCGACAATCCCAAAGACGAGATTAAATGGATTTGGAAAGATCAATTCAAAAATGCCTTTATAACTCAGGAGAATGAATTTTTACCCAAAGGAATGAATTATTCTACTGTACTTCTACTTTGTAATCATTGTGATAATCCACCTTGTACGAATGTTTGTCCAACTCAGGCAACCTGGAAGCGAGAGGACGGGATTGTAATGATGGATTGGCATCGGTGTATTGGCTGTCGGTATTGTGTTGCAGCATGTCCATATGGTTCAAGGAGTTTCAATTGGCGAGACCCAAGACCATTTATTAAGGAACTTAACCCCGAATTTCCAACTCGAACGCGCGGTGTTGTGGAAAAATGTACATTCTGTGCTGAGCGCTTAGCCCGAGGATTAATGCCATCTTGTGTTGAAGCGTGTCCCTCTAAAGCCTTAATTTTTGGTGACCTTGAAGACCCTGGCTCCGAAATACGTCAGGTTTTGTCAGAAAGATTTTCAATACGACGTAAACCCGAATTGAGTACTAATCCAGAAGTATTTTATTTAGTTTGAACTTAGTCCTGAATAACGAAATAGCCTCACTCCGTTCCCAGGGTGTTTAATTTAGGAGTGAGGCTAAATAATTTGATTACGCAATAGTTATTTCTTTGCAAAGGTAAACGTCTTGGATTGTGTTCAGGAGTTGAATTCCTTCGTTCATAGGTTTTTGGAAGGCTTTCCTTCCCGAAATTAAACCCATACCACCAGCACGCTTGTTGATTACTGCTGTTTTGGTTGCTTCGACTAAATCATTTTCGCCCGAGGCTCCACCACTATTTATGAGTCCAACTTTGCCCATAAAATTATTAACAACTTGGTATCGGCATAGGTCAATTGGGTGTTCAGAGCAAAGTTCGGAATACATTCTTTGGTCGTATTTGCCATATGATTTTCCTTCAGTGTTTAAGGCAAGGTATCCACCGTTGTTTTCAGGTAATTTTTGTTTGATAATGTCTGCTTGAATTGTGGCACCAAGGTAATTGGCTTGTCCAGTTAAGTCCGCAGAAACGTGATAATCCTTATCCTTTTTGAAAGCAGAATTTCGCAAATAGCACCAAAGAATGGTAGCCATACCGAGTTCGTGTGCAAAAGCAAAAGCTTCGGAGATTTCGACAATTTGCCTGTTACTTTCGGGGCTACCAAAGTAAATTGTTGCACCGACAGCAACAGCACCCATATTATAGGCTTCTTCGATTGTTCCATAAAGTATTTGATCGTATTTGTTTGGGTAAGTTAAAAGTTCGTTATGATTGATCTTAACGATAAAGGGAATCTTGTGGGCATATTTTCGGGCAACCATCCCCAGAACACCAAAAGTGGAAGCAACTGCATTGCAACCGCCTTCGAGAGCAAGTTTAACAATATTTTCCGGATCGAAATAAATTGGATTTTTGGCAAAACTTGCACCAGCGGAGTGTTCAACGCCTTGGTCAATTGGTAGAATCGAAAGATAACCCGTGCCTGCGAGTCTTCCGTGGTTGAAGAGCCTGTATAAATTTGCCAAAACACGGTTGTTTCGGTCGGAATTCGCAAAAACTCTATCGATGAAATCCGGACCTGGTAAAGTTAGCATTTCTTTTGGCACTTTTGGATTAGAGAACCCTAAAAGAAATTCGGCATCTTTGCCTAACAATGATTGAATTTTTTCGAACATATCCCCTCCAATGTTTTCGAAAAATCGGTATACAAAAATAATTTAATTATGTCATAAATCCAAAGGGGTTTTGATCTAAAATTTGTGGTCTCATCCTTGTAAATTGAATCGGTAATTTTAAAAATTTCGATGGGGAGGTATGTTACATCGATTTAATTTTAAATTGAAAATTTTTATTAATTATGAAAAACCTTTTGGATTGGAAAGGAGCAATTCGATGAAACAACAGATTGTTTGATTAATCCTTTAACACTTAAAAATGAGTTTGATAAAACCGAATAAGCTAAAAATTTGGGTATGGCTGTACAATTTATGCGGCAAATTCATTGCTGAATGAATATTGAATTTTTTTCGTTAATTTTGAATTGAATATGTGATTTTTAAAAAGGATGTGATAAAAATGGTTCAAAAGGGGAAAAAAACTACCCAAAGGGGCAAAAAGAAAAGTTCAGTTGAATGGAATTTCCCGATTGAAAAAAGGAATTGGGTTTGGTTTTTTATTGGTATCGGCATAATCCTTTTAGGCTATATTCTGATGACAACAGGAATTACCGAGGAACCTGCCTTGCCACAGGGTAAATGGAACAACCCATTGGTGATTTACGTGGCACCAGTAATAATCGTTATCGGTTATTGCGTGATTATACCATATGCAATTTTGAAAACTTTCAAGAAAGAACAGTAGATTAATGAATACAAAATGTGGATATGTAGCCTTAATTGGTGAACCAAATGTTGGTAAATCGACTCTTTTGAATGCACTTGTAGGAACAAAACTAAGCATTGTTACACCAAAACCACAAACAACTCGGAAGCGAGTTGTTGGAGTTCGAACCGATGAAGATTCCCAGATAATTTTTCTCGACACACCAGGTATAGTGGAACCTCGGTATGAACTTCATCGTTTGATGATGCAGTATGTTGATTTTGCAATTGCCGAAGCCGATATCATTGGTTTTATGATAGATGTTGCCATACACAAAGAACCTGAATCAGCTTTGACGGAACCAGTTAAAAATCGATTAAGTTCATTCGATAAGTCTTTGATTTTGATTTTGAACAAAATCGATTTACTCAGGGACACCAAGGAGGTTCTACCTATAATCGAAGAATACAACAAGCTTGGACTATTTCGAGAATTTGTTCCAATTTCTGCAACGAAACTTGCTGGAACCGATGAATTGATTAAAGTTTTCAAACAGTATCTTCCCGAAGGTGAGTTCCTTTACGAAGAAGATGTATTGAGTACTCAAACAGAGAGGTTTTTTGTTAGCGAATTAATTAGGGAGAAGCTTTTTACAATGTACAAGGATGAGGTCCCTTACTCTACCGAAGTGCAGATTGTTGATTTTAAGGAGCGAGAAAAGGGGAAGTGGTATATTTCCGCAGAAATAATTGTCGAAAAGGAAACACAGAAGCCAATAATAATTGGGGGTGGGGGTAGTAGGATTAAAAAGCTTGGGGAGGTAACCCGAAAAGAAATCGAAAACCATCTTGGGGTGCCTGTATACCTTGAGCTTTTTGTTAAGGTTAGAAAAAATTGGCGAAACAATAAAAATTATTTGAAATATTTTGGTTACTAATTAGGTGAAGTTATGGAAGAAGTAGTAAAATCATCGAGTCTTATTAACCAAGAAGCCCAAGTAGGTGATATGATCCAGCTTGTAACATTTGAGATTGCTAATGAGCATTTTGGGATTGATATTCTTAAAGTTCAGGAAATCACAACGATGACCAAAATTACCAGAGTCCCAAACGCACCAATTTTCGTCGAAGGTGTAATTAATCTTCGAGGCAAGGTTATTCCGGTTGTTGACTTAAGGAAAATACTTAACCTTGAGGCTGGAACCTACGGTTCAAATTCTCGAATTATTGTTCTTCATCTGGAGAACAAAATAATAGGAATTTTGGTCGATAGAATGAATGAGGTTCTTTGGGTGAATAAGAATATGATTGAGACCAATCCAATTGATACCGGCTCGAAAGTTGGCGAAACCTACATTGTCGGGGTTGTAAATTTACCCGATAGGCTGGTGATTTTGCTCGATTTATACAAAGTGTTCAATATTTCATCGAGTGTAAGTACTTAGTATTAAAGGAAATATAATTTTTTTTAAATTTCTTGGAACTTTTTTAAGTTTTATGTGTCTATTACTGTGTAGAAGTTGCAAATTTTTGAAAAGTGATTGTGAAGCAAGGGATAAAGAAATATTTACAAGCCGTCGGAGTATTTGGGATAGTTCTTTTTGCTCTTACTTCGTGTGACCCTTGCAGTTATGATGATGTTTTTTCGGTTCCTGAAGGAGATATTTACTTTACCGCCCTACCTGTCAATACCAATGAGCCTGGAATTTTTCAAATTGACCTTCAAGAGAAGAAACCACGATATATAGTTGAGAACGGAATTTTGTATTCCCCCCCTTCACGCGATAAAAAAATTGTATTCATCAGGAATAATCTGTCGGGCTCGCAAGATGTTGTACTAGCTAAGATTGATGGGACCCAGCAAAGAATAATTGCTGGCGATTATAAATGGTTTTCCCGTGATTTTGCAATTATATCGAGCAATGGTAGAAACATAGCGATTGGTGCTAATGGAAATGAATTATGGTTGGTTCGTAATGAAAATGAATTTTTCAAATTGAGCAGTAATTTTTGTAAAGGTACTATCCCGGCATTTTCTCCGGATGGAACCAAAATTGCTTTTGTTGAAGGGAAGGATCTTTATACATCCCCACAATTGTTGGTTGTATATTATTGCGAAACGGAGCGGCCAACAAAGGTTTCTTCGAAAATTTTACCTGGACAAATAAATGAAATTTTTGGTGAACCTACTGTTTCCTGGAGCAACGATGGAACTTTTATTTATCTCTGTATTTCGGATAAGGAAAGTTATGATCTGATATATTCCGCAAGTTTCGAGGGCAATTACGAGAACGTTGTACCTGTGGATCTTATTGGTTGCGTCGAGGTCGTTCCTTCGACCGACCTTGAAAAGTTTTTCGTAACTGGCCGCGAAGGTACCCTTTGGTTTGTCAATTTTGCAGAATTGGTCAGAAAATATCAATTTGTCTCGCCAGGTGCTGGATACTCATACAATTTGTTTCCTCAAGTTAATTTGCAATTATCCAAGATTCTTTACACAAGATATTACAAAGATGATTTAAATTTATTTCACGGAACCTTAGAGGTTGTCGATCTAAAAAGTTTAAATGAAAAGACAGTTAAACCTGTGATTATTAGTAGTAATGTTTATAGAGCATTCTGGTATAAATTTAAACGATAATGGAAAGTGTCAATAATTTTGGTCAAATGTCTGATTTTGAGCTTTGTCAGGCTCTTAGCAGCCGAAAGGATATCGCTGAACTTGCATTTACAGAGATTTACAATCGTTATAGCCAGATGCTTTTTACTTTTATTTTAAGAACAATTGTAAATAGAGCTGATGCAAAAGATATATTTCAGGAGACATTTTTGAAATTTTATTCTTGTTGTGTTAATGGTGCAAAGGTTGCAAATATTTTGCCTATGTTATTAAAAATAGCAAGAAATTTGTGTTTAAATCGGTTTCGGGATAAGAAGGCCATAGTACCATTCGAAGACAACCGAATTATGGTTTTCGACGAGGAGCTTGAGCGTAACGAAACTTCAAAAATTGTTGCCAACGCATTGTCTTTGCTTGAGTATCCTACTCGAGAAATTTTTGTTCTTCACCATTATCAGAGCTTAACCTTTTCGGAAATTGCCGAGATTACTGGGGAATCGCTTGCAACTATTAAAACGCGCTACTATCGTGCAAAAGAAAAGCTTCGAAATTATTTGATTCCATTTTTAAAAAATGAAAAATAATATTTGGGATAAATGCTATGGACTATATTAAATTAATTGACCTATATCTTGAAGGGGAGTTAAATCAGGTTGAAAAGGATTTGCTGTTTGCCGAGCTTTCCCGAAATCCAGAGTTGAGGGAATATTTTGAACAGCAAATGCAGTTCAATCACCTCTTCCAAATGGATATGCAAACAATTTCTCCGCCCCTTGATGCAACTAATTATATTTTTTCAACTTTGAATTTTAGAATTCCGAATTCTGCATTTCCTCGACCAATCCCAGCTCCACTCGGGGTTTTATCTAACATGAAACAGATTTTGACAAAATATGTTCCTTTTGTTGCTTCGAGTGTTATTGGTGGGTTGGTTTCTTTCGTTTTGCTATGGTTTTTTATTCCCTCGGAGCGAGCAGTTGATGCTATTCAGCAAGAAACCCAAATTGTTTCACAGCCTGGTATTCCACTTGGAAGTGCTGTTGAGGTACCTAAAATAGTGGCTTCAGAGGTTAAACCTAATTCCGTTCCTATGGCAAATCTCGATAAGGCATTTCAATCAGCTCTCCAAAATTGGCTTCAACAGTTTAATTTGCAGTCAAACAGTAGTACTACTTTTACAAATAATGGAACCGATACCACACAAGTTTTAAAAATTGTTGAGAATTCTACTCCTTCTTATAGCCTTTCCAATCAGCCATTGTTTGCTTCTTTTAAAACATTAAATAAAGATGAAATTTTTATACCATCGACTGTAAGTACTCGGGATTTTGGAGTTTCATTCCAGGATATTAATCCAATTTTGCATCAATTGAGTAAATTTTCTCTTTCATTTCGTGGCTATTTGCATAAATCGCAGCCCGAAGTTAATGTTAATTTAACCCAAACAAGCCTTTTGAATAACACTGGAATTGGAATTGGGTATGAAGTTGGCAAAAACGCCACTCTTGGCTTCGAGTTTGGGCAGGAAAAATTTGCACAAAAGTTTACTTTGATTCGTAACGACGATAAATCATTTTATAAACAAAACCCTCTGCTTTGGTGGTATGGTTTATATTATCAGCAAGCCATTGGCAACTTGTTTAGATACGAGTCGCTCAAACCAACGGCAAGAATATTTTTTGGTGGAACCCCTGTAGGACCGCTTGTCCGTGGTATGGTTGGTTTGCAGTATAATCCTGACCGCAGGGTGTCATTGTTCCTTGGTTGGGAGGGAACATTGCTTTGGTATAAAGTCCAAAACAATTTGTATCAGACAAGAAAGAATGGTTTAACTTATGGCGTTAGTGTGAAATATTAGACACAATGGGAAAATTTTGTTACTATAAATATTTTCTCTTTTCATTAGGCTTATTGTTTGGTTGTCAGTGTATACCTGGATTAGAAACTGAACAGGAAATTACTCCATCGCTTTACTCCAGGGTTTTGTGTGTAAATTGTGCACCACAATTCGAAAAATTGAAAATCTACGCAGGTGATTTTCTTCTACACTCCGCACTTTATTATGGTATGGAAGAGGGATTCCGTTACATAAATGTTTTGCCAGGAGTTATAAATTTCATTGTTATATATAAGTCCGATTCTACACTTTTCAATGGTATGGTTAGCTTACGCAAAGCAGTACCGTATACTTTTATTATTTATCAGCTTCAAAAAAGAATACAACCTTTGCTTTTATACGATACATTAAGTTCATATTCTTTAACCAATACATACTTTCGGTTTATTAATGTTGCAAACAATTCCCCAGGAACCTTAGTATTTCAAATAGAACATCAATATCCATTTGTTTTGAATTTGAACTTCCGAAGCTATTCAAAATTTTTTACTACTTACCCAGAAAGATATAATATTACCATTCGAGATGTCGAGAAAGATTCTATTTTGTTGTTTATCAAAAACTACAACCTTCTACCGGGTAAAGGGTATTCGATTATTCTTCGAGGAGATTTTAAAAATGCTGGAAATTTTGCAGCACCTTCGCTTTTAATAATTCAACATAATTTTGATGAAATTTATTATAATGAAATAAAATAATATTTTGGTTTTTTCGATAAATTTTTGGAAACTGATTTGAAAATTTGAATTATGCACAAAAATAGGAGGTGAAATATGTTTTGGACACCAGAACTTGCTGCATATCTCGAAGATGCACCGTTCCCAGCAACAAAGGAGGAGTTGATTGATTATGCTAACCGAACTGGTTGCCCTCAGCAGGTTATAGATAATCTGATGGAAATCGAGGACGAGGATGCTTTGATTATGGGAATAGAAGACCTCTGGCCTGAATACGAAGAAATGAGCTCGGAGGATTATTTTTATAACGACGACGAGGAAGAACAATACGCTTAACCTTTTGTAACACAAGACTGCTCCATCTTTTGCTATTCGGGGCAGTCTTTTTATTTTGCAAATTTATTTCGTTGTAAATTATAATGTGGTTTCGAAGAATTTGCTTTTTGCTTGTGGGTTTGTTGTGTTGGGCATCCGAATCTCATTCAATTGAATACAATAAAAATTTATTCCGTTCATTTTACAATCCCGATTTGTATGAAATCAATAAAATAGTTTTCAAAGGAAACACTTTTGCATCTGCTGAAAAATTGCAAAGTTTGATTTCCTCTAAACCAACTAAAAAGAGCATTCCACATAAAGTTCTTTTATTTTACTACGAAAATATTTCTCGTAATCGTGGTGCACCGAAACTGCTCGCTGCTTCGCTAAAATCGGTTATTCTTTCGCTTGCAAATGAAATTTCTTTCTTTAAGGAGATAGTTGCAGAAAACGATAGACAAACTCTCTACAATTATTATTTTCAGAATGGATTCCACGATGTGACTGTGGATTATCGTTTCTATCCTAATTTAGACGAAAAAATTAATTTGCTTGAGTTTTCGATTTCCGAAGGTGCCCAATATCGAATTGATTATATTTCAATTTATGGGCTCGATTCACTATCCCCACAAGTTGAAAAAGAAATTCAGAGTGTAAGGAAAGTTAAAGTTGGCGAACCTTTTAACGAAGAGCTTTTAGCCGAAGAATTAACATCGATACGAGTGATACTTAGAAATAATGGTTATTTTTATGCTGAATTTCTAACCCCAAGAGTTGTTATCGATACCTTAAGAAAAGTTGATTCAGTTTTCGTTGTGTTTACAAAAGGCAAGCCTGTTAAGATAGGTTATATTAACTTTATTGATAGTGTTGGAAATCAGAAACGAGTTGGTTACAATGTTAAGTACAATAATTTGGATATAAAACCAGGTGATTTGTTCAGCCAAAGAAAGGTATTGAGTTCCGAAATCAATCTAAGTTCACTTGGTACTTTTGAGCTTGTTCGTATCGATACCTCGAGCGTATTTCATCCTTTTACCGACTCAACTATTAATCTTGCAATTCTGTTGAATTACCGTCGACTAAGAGATTACGGTATCGGTTTATTTACAAACAGAACCACAGCTGAAAAAGCCATAAACCTGGGTTTCGAGTTCACCATTTCTGATAGAAACATTTTTGGCGGAGCCCAATCGGCAAGCTTTTTCCTGCGTGCCTTTGGTATCGATGTTAGCAGAGTTATTTTCGAACGTAAATCGCTGGAATATGAATTTCAAATGGGAATGAATTTCTTGCAGCCTTTGCTCTGGATTATTGGAAACACAAGGGTAGGGCTTTCAAGTTCAATCCTTTATTCCCAGAGGAAAGTTTTTAGTTCTTTGCAATTAAATACTTTCACTTTCCCTTTAAAATTTTCTTCGAGACTTCCTTTGTGGACTTATTTTAATTATATGGATTTTGATTTCTATTTTGAGCGTCAGGTTCCTAAAAACTTTGCTACTGCTTCGCAAAGATTTTTCGAAAATGCCAAATCTTTCGAAGATTCGCTTCGAATTCAGCAATCAGTTGCAATTTTTGGTAACCTCGATAGGTATATTAATGCATATCATCCATTGTTGACCACCTCAATTTTGGGGATTAATTTTACTGGGGACACACGTGATAATCCTTTGATTCCCCGACGTGGTCGACTTACTAATTTGAGTTTCGATGGCTATTTCTTCTTTGGAATGGCAAAATATTATCGGTTTAACTTTGCTTCACGTTGGTTCTGGAATTTGACGGATTTCTTTGTTTTTGGGACCCGTATACAGGCTGGCTACATCTATTGGTTCGATAAAAAAAATAGTTTTGTGCCGTTTGAAAGGCATTTTTTCGCTGGTGGTGCAAACAGTGTTCGGGGCTGGGCTTCGCGTCAACTTCGCTATTTTAAAGGTTTTCGTCTCGATACAGGCAGTAGTGCTATTGTAAATAGCTTTTTGCGGGACTTTGTTGGCAACTCTACGCTGTTTGAAGCTTCAATTGAAGCCCGATTTCGTTTTGGCAGGCCTTCCTACATTGGCAAAACACTTGCCGATATACTTGAACTTTTCACTGTTACAGTGTTTTTTGATGCAGGTAATGCCTATCAGTGGTTGATTCAAAACGAAAACGGTGACTATTATGTTAAATACACACTGGGCGATTACATTCGTGGTATTGCTTGTGCTACTGGCTTTGGAATTGGATTCGTAACACCTGCGGGACCTTTTTTTCTTGACCTCGGTTTTCCTATTTACGACCCTAACAAAGAGAAAAGAACTTTCACTTCTCCTGTATTTCATATTCGCCTTGGTTACGCTTTTTGAATCTGATTTAGTTTAAACTTACCAAGTTTACATTAAATTAAAATTTGAATTAATTAATTAGAGTTTTTACATATTAACTCGGCAATTGCCGTTATATTAGGGCAGAGTCTATCGGTTTTCTTAATTTTGCTTTTTTGAAATTGTGAAAATGAGAATATTTGTCGTTTTTTTTATTCTAATTTTTGGATTAAATCCAATAAATGCGGGAGTTTTCGACACACTTTCGATTTCCTCCTTACCAAATAAAATTCTCGACGAGCTAAACTACTACAACATCATAATTAAATCGGGTAAAAGCACAAGCTCCAAATATTTTCGGGGTTTCGATTTAGATGCAGTGCATAATTTATATTTGAAGGACGACTTTGTTTGGCATCAAATTGAATTTTTCGTCGGCGACAGCTTGGTTTCTGTGTTGTCGAATAATTCGGATACAAATTTTGTCCTGTTAGTCAAGAAGGAAAAATACAAGTGGCGTGATACTCTTCGATTTTCTGAATCAAAAGTTACAAGGAAAATCGATTATTCAAAAGTTTACCAGGGCTATAAGTATCTTAATCCAATTAAGATTACGATTAAAACTGACGATAAAAATTTATCGGTTAAGAACTTGGAACATACCTTGCTGATATTCGAAAAGAAAAAGTTAATCGGCATCATCTCTGACATTAGCAAATTGGTTGTGGTACGAGAGAAAATGTTAAATAAAAAAGAAAGAAAATGAAAGGTAAAAAGATTGTAGAGTGTGTTCCTAATTTCTCTGAGGGTCGGAACGAAAAGATAATCGAAGAAATTGCAGAAGCAATTAAACAAACGCCGGGCTGTGTTCTCCTTGATGTTGACCCAGGAAAATCAACTAACCGCACGGTTTATACATTTGTTGGAGAACCATCGGCAGTAGTCGAGGGAGCTTTGAATGCAGCTCGCGTCGCTCGTAAATTAATTGATATGCGACATCACAAGGGTGAGCATCCTCGGATAGGTGCTCTTGATGTGTGCCCTTTTGTTCCAGTAGCAAATGTAACAATGGATGAATGCGTAGAATGTGCAAAGGAATTTGCACGCCGAGCCAGCGAGGAGCTTGGCATCCCTATCTACCTTTATGAGTTTGCTCAGCCGTTAGAATATCGGAAGAAGCTATCGCAAATTCGCGAAGGGGAGTACGAAGGTTTAGCAGAAAGGATCAAGAAGCCCGATTGGAAACCCGACTTTGGTCCTGCCGAATTTATTCCCGAGTGGGGCGCAACTGTTGCAGGTGCTCGGAATTTCCTTATTGCTTATAATGTCAATATTTTGGGAACAAAGGAACAAGCACACAGGATTGCTTTAAATATAAGGGAGGCAGGGCGCGGACCGAACGAGCCGGGACTGTTTAAGGAGGTCAGAGCTATTGGTTGGTGGGTCGAAGAATATAATATGGCGCAAGTTTCGATAAACTTAACAAATTTTAAGGTTACCCCGCCCCATATAGTTTTCGAGGAGATAAAAAAGCAAGCGGCTGAGTTGAAAGTTGGCGTCGTCGGTTCTGAGCTTGTCGGCTTAATTCCTTTAGAAGCAATTCTAATGGCTGCCGATTTTTACATAGAGCGCGAGAATCTGTTTGTTTTGGAGGAAGACCAAAAAATTAAGTTAGTTGTTGATAGGCTGGGGTTAAATTCAATAACACCGTTCGACCCAAACAAGAAAATCATTGAGTATATGATTAGAGAAGCGCCCAACGAGCCGTTGGCTGGGGGTACGGTTCGTGAGTTTATTGAGGCAATTTCTGCTCGGACACCTGCACCAGGGGGTGGTTCAGCTTCGGCAGCTATAGCAGCAATTGGTGTAGCCCTTGGTTGTATGGTTGCACAGCTTACCTATGGGGTTCGGAAATTTGAACATTTAACTGATGAACTCCGAAAAATAATACCTCCGTTATATCATACGACCCGTGAGTTGATTTCAATGATTGACGCTGATGCAAATGCATTTAATGAATATATGGCAGCTTTACG
>Ga0197142_1001185_pt1 | contig 24138 bp, 24 predicted proteins | sample GBS60_MetaG_FD_148614 | JGI IMG/M metagenome (GOLD analysis project Ga0197142, IMG submission 148614) | Sediment microbial communities from Great Boiling Springs, Gerlach, Nevada, United States - GBS 60_MetaG | ecosystem: Environmental > Aquatic > Thermal springs > Hot (42-90C) > Sediment... | reverse complement strand
TAAAGGAGCATCTGGGCAGGCTGGCGGCCAAGGAGGGCTGGGAAATCGATCCCGAGGGCCTGGCGATCATCGCCCGGGAGGCGGAGGGGAGCCTGCGGGACGCCCTGGGCTTCCTGGACCAGGTGGTGACCTTCGGGGGGACGCGGGTGGAGGCCGGGGAGATCGCCCGGATCCTGGGGGTCACGGAGCGGGGCGCCCTCCTCCGGGCCCTTGCCGCGGTGCTCCAAAGAGACGGCGTCGCCGCCCTCACCCTGGTGGATGAACTCTACAACCACGGCCACGATCTGAAGCGCTTCCACCAGGACCTGGTGGGTTATGCCCGGCACCTGCTTCTGGCGGGGCTGCACCCGGAGGCCCGGGCCTTGGCGCCGGTGGCCGACAGCGAGTGGGAGGAGCTCAGGCACCTGGCCCGGGAGGTGCCGGTGGTGCAGCTCCACCAGCTCTTGAGCGTCCTCCTGGAAGGGGAGGAGGAGCTGCGCCGGGCGCCCCAGCCCCGTTTGGCCCTGGAGGTGCTGCTTCTGCGCCTCATCCATCTGGAGCCCCTGGTGCCGGTGACGGAATGGCTGGCGAAACTGGAGGCCCTGGAGCGGCGCCTTGGGGCCCCGGGGGCGGCTGCCCTGGCGGAGCCTGCGGCACCCGCCCCGGCAGCCCCGGGGACCCCGGGAAAAGACCTGGAGGCCACCTGGCAGGACTTTCTGGCCTATGTGCAGAAGCGGGAGGACGGTCCCCTGTATGCCAAGCTGTCCCGCTTACGTCCGCGGCGGTGGGAGGGGGGGCGCCTGCATGTGGCCGCGGACCGGCCCCTGACCTTCGTGGGCCCCAAGCAGGAGGCAAAATTCCGGGAGCTGGTGCAGGGATTTTTCGGCCCCGGACGGGAGCTCAGCGTGGAGGTGGAGGAGAGGCCGGCAGGTCCTTCCAGGTCCGCCCCGGCCTCCCCGCCGGCCCCGGGTCAGACTCTTACGGCCCTCAAACAGCACGCCCTGGAGATCTTCGGCGGCGTCTGGGAAGCCCGCCGGGGCAAGGAGGAAACCGAGTGAAGGGGATCAGCGGCCTGCTGAAACAGGCCCAGCAGCTGCAAAGCAAGATGCAGGCCCTGCAGGAGGAGCTGGCCAGGCGGACGGTCACCGCCCAGGCCGGCGGCGGCATGGTGGAGGCCACCGTCAACGGCCGCCAGGAGCTCCTCAGCCTGCGCATCGACCCGGAGGTGGTGAGCCCGGAGGAGGTGGACCTGCTCCAGGACCTCATCCTGGCCGCGGTCAATGAGGCCCTCAACCGCTCCCGGGAGATGGTGGCCCAGGAGATGAGCAAACTTACCGGCGGCCTGGGCCTGCCGGGGATGTTTTAGGGAGGCGGGGAAGGAGACCTCCGAGGTCCCCGGCCGCCTTTCTTCTTAAGGCCCCAAGCTGGGCCCGGCCCTGATTCTTGGCAGGAGTGGGGAGGCACGGGTCTGAGAGCCCCGGCCTGTCCCACCGAAGGCGATTCATGGCGAAAGGCTATCCTGAGGCCCTGCGGCGGGTGGTCACCCTCCTGGCCCGATGGCCGGGGCTGGGGGAGAAGAGCGCCGCCCGTCTGGCCCTGTATCTTTTGCGGGCCCCCCGGGAGGAGGTCCTGGAGCTGGCCGGGGCGTTGGCGGACCTGAAAGAGAAGGTCCGCCTGTGCCGGCGCTGCTTCGCCTTCGCCGACGAGGAGCTCTGCCCGGTGTGCGCCGATCCGGGCCGGGAGGCGGGGATGCTCATGGTGGTGGCCGAGCCCGAAGACCTGCTGGCCCTGGAACGGGTGGGCTGGTTCCGGGGCCGCTACCATGTCCTGGGGGGGCTTCTCTCCCCCCTGGAAGGGGTCAAGGACCGGGATCTGCGGGTGGCGGAGCTCAAGGAGCGGGTCCGGGAAGAGGGGGTGCAGGAGGTCATTCTGGCCCTCAACCCCACCCTGGAGGGGGAGGTAACCACCACCTTCCTCTCCCAGGAGCTGAAGCCCCTGGGGGTGAAGGTGACCCGCATCGCCTACGGCCTCCCCATGGGGGGCGACATCAAGTATGCGGATCAGCAGACCTTGAAGGAGGCCCTGGGCCACCGGGTGGAGACCTGAGGGGTGGCGCCGCCCGCAGGGCCTGAGCCCCGCAGGGCGGCAGGGGCGGGGAAGACCCTTTGCCCGGGGCCGTGACCGGATCCATGATCCATCCCTATGTTTGACCGCCGGCTGGTACAGAATTTCGATTATCCCCTCCTGGGCCTGGTGCTGCTCCTGGCCCTTATCGGCATCCTGAATCTGTACAGTGCCGGATTCAACCGGACCGCCCCGGGGGCCACGCCGGTCTACCTCAAGCAGATCTACTGGCTGACGGCCGGCCTGGGGCTCATGTTCCTTTCCCTCCTCTACCATTACCGGCACTATGAGAAGGTCGCCGGCCTCCTGTATGTGACCAGCCTGCTGCTGCTGGTCCTGGTGATGGTGGCAGGGAAGACGGTGTCCGGCTCCCGGCGCTGGCTGGTGCTGGGGCCCCTGACGTTGCAGCCCTCGGAGCTCACCAAGGTGGCCATCATCCTGGTTCTGTCCCGCTATTTTGCCCGACGGCCCCAGATCGCCCCCCTCACCCTCCGGGACCTGGTGGTGCCCGGGGGCCTGGCCCTGGTGCCAGCCCTCCTCATCATCAGGCAGCCGGATCTGGGCTCTGGCCTGCTGGTGCTGGCGGTGGCCGGCGGGATCATCCTCTTTGCCGGGGTGCACTGGCGCACCCTCCTCACCCTGGGGGTGGCCGGGGGCCTGCTGGCGCCCCTCACCTGGCCCTTTCTCAAGGACTACCAGAAGCAACGCCTCCTGACCTTCCTGGACCCGGAAAAGGACCCTTTGGGGTCCGGCTACCACATCATCCAGTCGAAGATTGCCGTGGGTTCCGGCCAGTTCTGGGGGAAGGGCTTTCTCTCCGGCACCCAGAGCCAGCTCTATTTTCTGCCGGAGCAGCACACCGACTTCGCCTTTTCGGTCTTTGCCGAGGAGTGGGGCTTTGTGGGCTCGGCCCTGCTCCTGTTCCTTTACGTGGGCCTCATCATGTACGGGCTGCTGGTGGCCCGGAGCTGCCGGGACCGCTTCGGCCAGTATCTGGCGGTGGGGGTGACGGGGCTTCTCTTCTGGCAGGTCTTCATCAACCTCAGCATGGTGACCGGGCTGATGCCGGTGGTGGGCATTCCCCTGCCGTTTTTGAGCTACGGCGGCTCCTCCCTTATCACCACCCTGTTGGCTCTGGGGGTGCTGATGAACGTGCGCATGCGGCGTTACCTGTATGGGGGGTGAATTTTTTGGGAAAAAGATTTGACAGGTGGGGGAAAATAGGTTACAAGGGCATTCGTGAAAAGTTACACATGTCGGGGGTTGTGCCGACGCCGGACCCGGATTCGGCTAAGATATTAAATTTACTATAAAAATCAAAAGGTGGCACCGCGGGATGATTGATATCGACTGGACTCTGTTTGTGCAAATTTTCAACTTCCTCCTGCTCACCTACCTCCTCAATCTGGTGCTCTTCCGGCCTTTGCGCCAGGGGCTGAAGCAGAGGCAGGCGGTCATTGCCGGCTATGAGGGGGAGATTGCCCAGCTGAGTGCCGAGGAACAGGCCCGGCTGGCGGAGGTGGAGGGCCGGTTGCAGGAGGCCCGGCGGGAAGGGTTGAACCAGCGGGAGGCCCGGCGGCTGGAGGGCACCCAGGCGGAGGCCCGGCTCCTGGAGCAGGTGAAGGCGGAGGTGGACGCCGAATGGGCCCGGGTCTCCGAGAAAATCAAGAGCGATGTCGCCAAAGCCCGGGAGGCTCTGGCCGCCCAGGCCCAGGAGTTTGCCCACGCCTTGGCGGTGAAACTGATCGGGAGGGAGGTGTCATGAGCACGCGGATGATCAAGGCCCTGCCAGTGATGGCGGTGCTCCTGGGAGTGGCCGGGGCGGCCCTGGCGGCCGGCGCCGGGGAGCACGGCGGGGTCACCGAGGCCAAGATGCAGGACCTCATCTGGCGCACCTTCAACTTCATCGTCTTCGCCGCCATCCTCATCAAGCTGGCGGTCAGGCCCGCCAAGGAGTTCTTCGCCCAACGGGCGCAGAGCATCGCCCAGAACCTGGAGGAGCTGGAGGCCAGAAAGCAGGCGGCGGAAGCGGCCCTGGCCGCGGCGGAGGCCCGCCTCAAGGAAGTGGAGAAGGAGCGGGAGCGCCTCATCCAGCAGTTTGTGGCGGAAGGGGAGCTGGAGAAGGCCGCCATCCTGAAGAAGGCGGAGATGGTGGCCCAGCGTATCAAGGAGATGGCCCGCATGACCATCGAGGCGGAGACCAAGCGGGCCGCCCAGGAATTGAAGCGGGAGGTGGCGGAACAGGCCACCCGCCTGGCGGAGGAAATGATCCGGCAGAAACTCACCTTCACCGACCATCAGCGCCTGGTGGAGGAATACCTTGAAAAGGTGGTGGAGAAGCATTGATCGACCTGACCGTTTCCCGACGCTATGCCAAGGCCCTGATGATGCTGGGCCAGGAAGACGGCAAATTCAAGGAATATGGGGAGGAGCTCATGGGGTTCGCCCAGCTCCTGGAGCGGGAGCCGGAGCTCAAGCATGCCCTGCTCAACCCCATTCATGGGCTGGAGGAGCGGCGCCGATTGCTTCTCCACGTGGCGGACCTGCTGCAGCTCTCCCCTGTCATGGGCAACTTCCTCAAGCTGCTCTTTGACAAGCACCGTCTGGCGGCCCTGCCGGGGATTGCCCAGGTGTACCAGCAGATGGTGGATGAGCTGGAGAACGTCAAGCGGGCCCGGGTGACAGCCGCCATCCCCCTGGACGAAGGCATGCAGGAGCGCCTGCGCCAAGCCCTGGAGAAGCTCACCGGCGCCCGGGTGGTCATGGAAGTGGAGGAAAACCCCGCCATCATCGGGGGCATCGTCGCCCGGGTGGGGGATCTGGTGCTGGACGGCAGCATCCGCACCCAGCTCATGTCCTTACGCGAATCCTTAATTAAAGGCGAGGTTTGATACATGGAAATCAGAGCCGAGGAAATCAGCCAAATTATCCGCACCCAGATCAAGGATTATGAGAAGAAGGTGGAGGTGGCCGAAACCGGCACGGTCCTGTCCGTGGGGGACGGTATCGCCCGGGTCTACGGGGTGGAGAAATGCATGGCCATGGAGCTCCTGGAGTTCCCCGGGGGCATCTACGGCATCGCCCTCAACCTGGAGGAGGACCATGTCGGGTGCGCCATCCTGGGCGAGGACACCCACATCAAGGAGGGGGACATAGTCAAGCGCACCGGCCGCATCGCCGAGGTGCCGGTGGGTGACGCGGTCATCGGCCGGGTCATCGACCCGGTGGGCAACCCCCTGGACGGCAAAGGCCCCATCGAGGCCACGGAGTTCCGCCGCATCGAGGTCAAGGCCCCGGGCGTCATCGAGCGCCAGCCGGTGAATGAACCCATGTACACGGGCTACAAGGCCATCGACGCCATGACCCCCATCGGCCGGGGCCAGCGGGAGCTGATCATCGGCGACCGCCAGATCGGCAAGACCGCCCTGTGCGTGGACGCCATCATCAACCAAAAGGACTCCGGCATCATCTGCATCTACGTGGCCATTGGGCAGAAGAAGTCCACCGTGGCCCAGGTGGTGGACGCCCTGGAGCGCCACGGGGCCATGAAGCACACCGTGGTGGTGAACGCCTCCGCCTCCGAGCCGGCGCCCCTGCAGTACATTGCCGCCTACTCCGGCTGCGCCATGGGCGAGTATTACCGGGACACCGGCCGCCACGCCCTCATCATTTACGACGACCTCACCAAACAGGCCCAGGCCTACCGGCAGATCTCCCTTTTGCTGCGCCGGCCGCCGGGACGGGAGGCCTATCCCGGGGACATCTTCTACAACCACTCCCGGCTGCTGGAGCGGGCCGCCAAGCTGAATGATGAGAAGGGTGGCGGCTCCCTCACCGCCCTCCCCATCATCGAGACCCAACAGGGGGACGTGAGCGCCTACATCCCCACCAACGTGATCTCCATCACCGACGGCCAGGTCTACCTGGAGCCGGGTCTCTTCTTCTCCGGGGTGCGGCCGGCCATCAACGTGGGTCTGTCCGTCTCCCGGGTGGGCGGCGCTGCCCAGGTGAAGGCCATGAAACAGGTGGCCGGGTCGCTCCGCCTGGATCTGGCCCAGTACCGGGAGCTGGCCGCCTTCGCCCAGTTCGGCTCCGAGCTGGACAAGGCCACCCAGCAGCAGCTCAACCGGGGGATCCGACTGGTGGAGATCCTGAAGCAGCCCCAGTACCAGCCGCTCCCCATGGAGAAGCAGATCGCCATCATCTACGCCGGCACCCGGGGCTTTTTGGACAAGTACCCGGTGGAAGTGCTGGGCCAGTATGAGGTGCAATTCTACCGCTTCATGGAGACCCGGCATCCGGAGATCCTCCAGGAGATCCGGGAGCGCAAGGAGATCTCCCCGGATCTGGACGCCCGGATGCAGGCCGCCCTCACTGAATTCGACGGCGTATTCCAGCCATCGGCCTAAGGGACGTGAGGGGGTAGCATATGCCGACCTTACGGGACATCCGGCGGAAGATCGCTGCGGTCAAGAAGACCCAGCAGATCACCAAGGCCATGAATATGGTGGCCGCCGCCAAGCTGCGGGGCGCCCAGCAGCGCATGGAGAATTTCCGGCCCTACGCCGCGACCTTCGCCAGCATGCTGGGCAACCTGGCGAGCCGCATCGAACCGGAGATCCACCCCTTCTTCCAGCAGGCCCCCGTGGTGGAGAAGGTGGCTTTGGTGCTCATGACCGCCGACCGCGGCCTGTGCGGCAGCTTCAACGTCAACCTCATCAATGCGGCGATGAAGTTCGCCCGGGAGAAGGAGGCCCGGGGGATTGAGACCGCCTACTACTGTGTCGGCCGCAAGGGCCGGGACTTCTTCCGGCGCCGCAAGGTGGAGATGCCCGCCTTCTGGGTGGACGTCTGGAACAAGTTCGACTTCACCAACGCCGTGGCGGTGGCCCGGGAGGTGGTGAGCGCCTTCCTCACCGGCCAGGTGCAGGAGGTCTATCTCATCCACTCCACCTTCATCAATGTGGTCATCCAGCGGCCCAAGGTGGTGAAGCTTTTGCCCATCAGCGCCGAGGAGGCGGAAGTGACGGGCGGCCCGGAATACATCTTTGAGCCGCCCCTCGCCCAATTCCTGGAGCATCTCCTCCCCAAGTACATCAACACCCTGGTGTACCACGGGTTTCTGGAGAACGCCGCCAGCGAGCATGCTGCCCGGATGACGGCCATGGACAACGCCTCCAACAACTGCAAGGAGATGATCAGCCAGCTCACCCTAGTGATGAACAAGGCCCGGCAGGCGGGCATCACCAAAGAACTGATGGATATCGTGGGCGGTGCCGAAGCCCTGAAAGGCTGAGCCGCTTGACCCCGAGGAGGAAGATCCTGTTATGAACATTGGGAAAATCGTTCGGGTAATCGGACCCGTCGTGGACGTGGAATTTCCGGAAGGGCAACTGCCGGCCATCCGTAACGGTCTGCTCATCACCAACCCCGCCATCGACGACACCGAGGACAACCTGGTGGTGGAGGTGGCCCAGCACCTGGGAAACAACGTGGTGCGCACCATCGCCATGGACACCACCGACGGCCTGGTGCGGGGCATGCCGGTGAAGGATACCGGCGACGCCATCCGGGTGCCGGTGGGCCATGAGGCCCTGGGCCGGGTGCTCAACGTGGTGGGCCGCCCGGTGGACGGCTTGGGCCCGGTGCAGGCCAAAAAGTACTACCCCATCCACCGGCCGGCCCCGGCCTTCGTGGATCAGGACACCACCGTCAAGGTGCTGGAGACGGGCGTCAAGGTCATTGACCTGCTGGTGCCCTTCCCCCGGGGCGGCAAGATGGGCATGTTCGGCGGCGCCGGCGTGGGCAAGACCGTGGTGATGATGGAGATGATCCACAACATCGCCATGCACCATGGCGGCATCTCCGTCTTTGCCGGCGTGGGCGAGCGCACCCGGGAAGGCAACGACCTCTACCTGGAGATGAAGCACTCCGGCGTGCTCCCCAAGGCGGCCCTGATCTACGGGCAGATGACCGAGCCGCCGGGAGCCCGGGCCCGGGTGGCCCTCACCGCCCTCACCGCGGCGGAGTACTTCCGGGATGAGGAAGGCCAGGACGTGCTCCTCTTCATCGACAACATCTTCCGTTTCACCCAGGCGGGTTCGGAAGTCTCGGCCCTCCTGGGCCGCATGCCCTCCGCCGTGGGCTACCAGCCCACCCTGGGCACCGACCTGGGCGAGCTGCAGGAGCGCATCACCTCCACCAAGAAGGGCTCCATCACCTCGGTGCAGTGCATCTACGTGCCGGCGGACGACCTCACCGACCCGGCGCCGGCCACCACTTTCGCCCACCTGGACGGCACCGTGGTGCTCTCCCGGCAAATCGCCGAGCTGGGCATCTACCCGGCGGTGGATCCCCTGGACTCCACCTCCCGCATCCTGGACCCCAACATCGTGGGCGAGGAGCACTACTACGTGGCCCGGACGGTGCAGCAGATCCTGCAGAAGTACAAGGACCTGCAGGACATTATCGCCATTCTGGGCATCGACGAGCTCTCCGACGAAGACAAGCTCATCGTGGCCCGGGCCCGGAAGATCCAGCGCTTCCTGTCCCAGCCCTTCTTCGTGGCCGCCCAGTTCACCGGCACCGAAGGCAAGTTCGTGCCCATGAAGGAGACCATCCGGGGCTTCCGGGAGATCATCGAAGGCAAGCACGACGACCTGCCCGAGCAGGCCTTCTACATGGTGGGCGGCATCGAGGAGGCGGTGGCCAAGGCCGAGCGCCTGGCCGCGGCGTAATCCCGCCGGGAGGCCGACGATATGGCAAACAAAATCCTTCTGGAAGTCGTCACCCCGGACCGTAAGGTGGTCTCCACCGAGGCGGATGTGGTGGTCTGCCCCGGCGTGGAGGGCCAGTTCGGCGTCCTCTATGGCCACATCCCCTTTCTCTCGGCCCTGGAGATCGGGGAAATGTACTACAAGGATGGCCCCAAGACGGAATATCTGGCGGTGAGCGGCGGCTTCGCCGAGGTCACCGGCAAAAAGGTCACCATCGTGGCGGAAGCTGCGGAGTTCGGGCGGGAGATCGATGTGGAGCGGGCCCGCCGGGCCCTGGAACGGGCCAAGGCCCGGCTGGCGGCCGCCAAGACCGAAAACATCGACTGGGCCCGGGCCGAAGCCGCCCTGCGCCGGGCCATGGTGCGCATGAAGGTGGCCTCCCGCTGACCCCACCCCTGACTGGGGCACCCTTTCCCTGGCAAGCCTGCAATTTCCGGGCTTGCCTTTTTTTTCGCCGTTTCTGCTACAATAGGGGGTATCCTTCCAGGAGACCTGGCACAGGAAATGCATAGTAATGTGGTGAGATGATGGCTTCGCGGACGAATCTGACCGCCATACTTTTGGCTGCCGGGCAGGGAACCCGGATGAAGTCGAGCCGCCCCAAGGTGCTGCACGAGCTTCTGGGGCGGCCCATGATCGCCTATCTCATCGACACTCTCAAATCGATAGGCGTCCCCGATATTCTGGTGGTGGTGGGTTATCAGGCTGAGAAAGTGCAGTTGGCCTTGGCAGACCTTGGGGTGCGCTTCGTGGTGCAGGAGCCCCAGCGGGGCACCGGGCACGCGGTGCAGGTGGCCATGACCGCGGTGCCGGCGGAGGTCGGGACCGTCATGGTCCTGTGCGGCGATGTCCCCCTCATCGGGGCCCCCAGCGTTGAGGCCCTCTTACGGTTGCACCAGGAGTCCGGCGCCGCGGTGACGGTGCAGACGGTGGAGCTCCCTGAGGGGGCCCACTACGGCCGGGTGGTCCGGGACGCCGCCGGGCGGGTGGTGGAGGTGGTCCAGGCCAAGGATGCTCAGGACCGGCCGGAGGTCCTGGCCCTCCGGGAGATCAACACCGGGGCCTACTGCTTCGAGGCCGCCTTCCTGCGCCGGGCCCTCACTGAGCTCACCCCCAGCCCGGTGACCGGGGAGATCTACCTCACCGACCTTATCGCCCTGGCCCGGCGCCATGGCCGGGAGGTGGCGGCCCTCCTCGATCCGGACCGGGAGAATCTTCTGGGGATCAACAGCCGCCAGGAGCTGGCCCAGGCCATTCAGACCCTGAAGCGCCGGATCAATGCGGCCCATATGGCGGCGGGCGTCACCCTGGTGGACCCGGAGACCTGCTACATCGGCCCGGAGGTCACCATCGGCCGGGACACCGTCATCTACCCCAACTGCTATCTGGAGGGCCGCACCGTCATCGGCGCCGACTGCCGCCTGGGACCGGATGTGTTCATCAGCGATTCCCACCTGGGGGACAGGGTCTGGGTGAAGATGGGGAGCGTCATCACCCAGAGCCGCCTGGCCGCCGGGGTGCAGGTGGGGCCGTATGCCCATCTGCGGCCGGAGACCGACCTCAGGGAAAATGTCCGGGTGGGAAACTTCGTGGAGGTGAAAAAGTCTATACTTCACCCCGGCGTCAAGGCCAACCATCTCACCTATCTGGGGGATGCGGAGGTGGGCGCCGGCACCAATGTGGGCGCCGGCACCATCACCTGCAACTATGACGGCGTCAAAAAACACCGCACGTTCATCGGGGAGGGGGCCTTTATCGGCAGCAACACCGCCCTGGTGGCCCCGGTGACGGTGGGTGCGGGGGCCTATGTGGGGGCGGGCTCCACCATCACCAAGGATGTGCCCCCGGGGATGCTGGGGATTTCCCGGGCCCGGCAGGTGGTCCTGCGTCGGCCTCCCAAGCTCCAGGGCCCCCCGGTCCCGGAGCCCCTCACCCCCCTGAATCTGGACTCGGCCCTGAAGGCCCTGAACCTGGCCTGCGCCGCCGAGGTCCTGGAGGAGCTGACCCAGCTGCTTATCCGCCAGGGGGTGGCCACCCTGCAGGCCTTCCGGGAGCTGGCGGTGCCGGCCAATCTGGAGCTTATCCGGCGCATGTGTTCCATGGAGGGGGAGACCCCCAGCAACTATGAGATGGTGGTGAATCTGGCCCACCTGGCGCCCAGCCTGCGCCGGGCGGCCGAATAACACCGGGGTCTCCCCCGGATATTCACCTGAACGGGGCGGGGGCACCCCCCGCACCCACAGCATGAGGAAGCTATGTGCGGCATCATCGGCTATTTGGGGCCCCGGGAGGCCATGCCCATCCTGCTGGACGGCCTGAAACGCCTGGAATACCGCGGCTATGACTCCGCCGGCATGGCGGTCATGGGCCAAAACGGCTTGGGGATCCGCCGCAGCCTGGGGAAGCTCCGGGAGCTGGAGCGGCGGCTGGCGGAGGAGCCCCTCCCCGGCACCATGGGCATCGGCCACACCCGCTGGGCCACCCACGGCCGGCCCTCCGAAGCTAACGCCCACCCCCATCAGGTGGGGGACATCGCGGTGGTGCACAACGGCATCATCGAAAACTACCTGGACCTGAAGGAGGAGCTCCTTAAACGGGGCCATCGCTTCGCCAGCGAGACCGACACGGAGATCGTCAGCCACCTCATCGTCAAGTACCTTAACGGAGGGGCGGAGTTCCTGGAGGCGGTGCGCCGCACCCTGGGGGAGATCCGGGGCTCCTACGCCCTGGTCATCGTCAACGCCAAAGAACCCCGCCTGCTGGTGGCGGCCCGGCGGGAAAGCCCCCTCATCCTGGGTGTGGGGGAGGGGGAGTTCTTCCTGGCCTCGGACATCCCCGCCATCCTGCCCTACACCCGCCGGGTCATCTTCCTGGAGGACGGCGACCTGGTGGTGGTGCGGGATACGGGCTTCCAGATCTTCGATTTTGAGGGGCGGCCCCTGACCCGGCCGGAGCACACCATCACCTGGAGCCCGGCCATGGCGGAGAAGGCCGGCTACAAGCATTTCATGCAGAAGGAGATCTTCGAGCAGCCCCGGGCCCTCATCGACACCTTCCGCAGCCGTATCGATCTGGAGGCGGGGGAGGTCCTGCTGCGGGAACTCCCCTTCACCCCGGCGGACCTTCGGGCCATCCGCAAGATCTTCCTGGTGGCCTGCGGCACCTCCTACCACGCCGCTCTGGTGGGGAAACACTACCTGGAGGGGCTCTGCCGCCTGCCGGTGGAGGTGGACCTGGGGAGCGAGTTCCGCTACCGCCAGCCCCTGGTGGATGAGCACACCCTGCTCATCCCCATCTCCCAATCCGGGGAGACCGCCGACACCCGGGCGGGCCTCACCGCCGGCAAGCAGCTGGGGGCCAAAACCCTGGCCATCGTCAATGCGGTGGGCTCCAGCATCGCCCGGGAGGCGGACGGGGTGCTGTACACCCACGCCGGGCCGGAGATCGGGGTGGCCTCCACCAAGGCCTTCACCACCCAGCTGGTGGCCTTGTATCTCATCGCCCTGTACCTGGCCCAGCATCTGGGAAAACTCACCCGGGCGGAGATCCGGCGGCGCCTGAAGGACCTGGTGAAGCTCCCCACCTGGGTGCAGGAAACCCTGGACCAGGACCGCCTCATCCGGGAGATCGGCCAGCGCTATCAGGCGGCGAGCAACTTCCTCTATCTGGGCCGGGGGCTGCATTACCCCATCGCCCTGGAAGGGGCCCTGAAACTCAAGGAGATCTCCTACATCCACGCCGAGGGCTATGCCGCCGGGGAGATGAAGCACGGCCCCATCGCCCTCATCGATCAGCATATGCCCGTGGTGGTCCTGGCCTCCCGCAGCCCGGTGCTGGAGAAGATCCAGGGCAATCTGGAGGAGGTGGCGGCCCGGGGCGGACGCCTCATCGCCCTTACCGAGGCGGACAACCTGCAGATCCAGGAGCGGGTGGAATCCTTCATCCCCGTGCCGGAGGTGCCCCTTGAGCTCTCCCCCATTGTGCTGGTGGTGCCCCTGCAGCTTTTGGCCTACCACATCGCCGATCTCCGGGGCACCGATGTGGACCAGCCCCGCAACCTGGCCAAAAGCGTCACGGTGGAGTGACCGGGCCGGACGGGCGATGCAAAAACCGGGGGGAGCGCGACGGAGAGCGGTTTAGCGGAGAGGGGGAGGCACCGCAAGGACGGCGGGACCACTGGGGCCGGAGGGGAGTTTTCCCCCGGGCCGGCCGGGACCCAGGAGGCAGCCTGGGGAAGGGGAGGCCCCGTTTCCGGCACGGTTTCCGGCACGTTGGCAAAGCTCCTTTGACACAGGGGGGGAGGAAGCGAGGGAGGGCTTTTCGACCCCAGTCCGACCCTGGAGGGGACTCCCGGGATTCCGGCACAGAGGCGGGGAAAGCTTCAAGATCAGGGCGCCGGGGTAAACGCCCCCTGTCTCCCCCTTCCTGCCGGCCTCCCCCGGGCGCAGGGAAGGGAAGGATCGCTTAGCTGGGCCCTCCAGCCCTGTCACCGCTCCGGGAATCCCGGGGAACCGGGCCGGGGGGAGGAATCCTTTTTCTGCAGGAGTGAGGAGGATCCGGGGCCGGAGGCCCTGCCGTCCGGCAAGGGATGGAAAACCCCGCCCGGCCGCTCCCCCGCATGAAGGCAAGGCTCCATCCTCCGGCACCCTGGAATCCGTGTCCGGCACCTGGTCTTCCGCCTCAGGGAAAGGCCACCTCCGAGGTGAGGCCTTCCCCGGGGGCGGCAGAAAAGGGGCAGGGCCGGGGAGGGGCATTCTGGCCCGGGCATCCCACAGGCAGGCCTGCCGCGGACCCCGGACCGGGGAGGGGAGGGGGCTTTCGGCGGTCCGGCAGGAGGCCTCTCCCATTCCTTTCCGGCGCCTGAGGGGGAACCGGGACTTGGAGGCGCGGCCTCCGGACCTTCGGAATTCCGGGCTAAGTGCGCATGTCCATGGCTCCCCTCTTTACCCTCGGCTTCTCCTCCCACCGGGTGGAGGTGTTGCCCGCGGCCCTGGAGCTCATGGGCCGGCATCAGGCCGTGATCCTGGAGGAGGCGCCGGAGCCGGATTTCCCCGCGATGCTGGCCGGGGAGACAGGAATCGAGGAGTACCTGGCAGACAAGGAGGTGGAATTCCCCCGGTTCACCCGGGAGGAGCTGGAGGGCCTGCGCCGCCTGCACCGCCAGGGGGTGGAGGTGCTCCAGGTGGAGCCCTATCTCGCCCGCCTTCTGGGCATCCACGAGGCGCTGGCGGACGGGCGGCCCCGGGAGGAGGTGGAGGCCCGGCCGGAGTTCCGGGAGGTCTATGCGGCGGAGACCCGGGCCACGGGGGCGCTTTTGCGCTTTTACCGGCTGGCCCACACCGCTCCCTTTCCGGCGGTGGTGTCTGCGGTGCAGGACTTCGCCCGGGCCGATGCGGCCCGCTTCCGCCTGCGGGATGTCCTGCGGGCGGAGGCCCTGGCCGCCCTGGGGGGGAGGTATTCCCGCCTCTATGTGGAGGCGGGCTATATCCACCTCTATCTGGTGAAGGCGCTGCGGCGTCAAAGCGGTCCCAAAGCCGTCCGGCCCGTCTTTCTGCTGGCGGGGCGCTCCCGGGCCCTCTGCGGCCGGCCCCGGCCGCTGGGGCCGGGGGATGTGCTCACCCTGCGCTCCATCTTTGGCCAGGAAATGGCACCAGACACGGAGGCGCTCCTGGCGGCCCAAAGCCTCATCCACATCCAGCTGCTGGAGAAAGAGGAGCTGCTTCCCGGAAGGGAGGCCGCGCCCCACCTCGTGGATGAGGTTCGGGCCCGGAGACTGAGCACCGCCCTGACCTACCGGGACTGTGAAGCGCTCTATCCCCGGGTGCGCACCTCTCTCCCGCCGAGGCGGTGGCCGCCGTGGAGGGCTATCTGGCCGCCGCCGGCCGCCTCCCGCCGGCCCCCCCGGCTTGAGGGATCCGGACTGCCCCGGCTCAGGCCGGCTCCGCCACGATTTCCGGTTCATATTCCCGGCCCATGCTCCGCCCCGCCTGATGAATCTGGCGGAAGATCAGGTCCAGGCTCAGGCGTTCGTGGTCGTAATCCAGGGTGAAGAGGTCCCGGGCGGCGTCATACTCCACCCGGGCCACGCCCGGCAGGGCCATCAGACCGGCGCGCACCGCGTCGGGACAGCCCACTCAGATAAAACCTCCCCGCTGTACCATCCCTTTGACCCGGAAAGTCAAAACGGCCATGGTGCACTCCTCGATAATCCCAGGGGCCGCACCCCTGGCCAGGGGGAAGGATGGGGTTTCCAGGGTATGCTCCCCCAGTTCGGGGGATTTCGGGGGTTTCCGCCCGTCCGCCTCCCGTCCTGACGGTGAAAGGACGCCCTGGAGCCTCAGCCCGCCCCCGGTTTTATTTGGGCCTGCCCTGCGCGAGGGGCCCGCCCCCTGGCTCCGACCCGGGGAAGGGGAAACCCCGGATCAGAGCGGCCGTGTCCCTTTCTCCGGCGTCTCAGGCCGGCCAGTCTTTGCGCAGGGCCACGGCCTCGATTTCCACCGACGCGCCCTTGGGCAGGGCGGCCACCTGCACTGTGCTCCGGGCCGGGGGCCTTTCGGGGAAGAATTCGGCATAGACCCGGTTCATTTCCGGAAAATCCGCCAGATCTGCCAGAAATACGGTGGTTTTGACCACATCCTTCAGGGTGAGACCGGCGGCGGCCAGGACCTTCTGGAGATTTTCCAGGACCTGCACCGTCTGCACCACGATATCGCCTTTCACCAGCTCCCCGTGTTCATTGATGGGGATCTGGCCGGAGCAGAAGACCAGGGGTCCCGCCGCCACCGCCTGGCTGTAAGGTCCCAGGGCCGGCGGCCCCTCGTCCGGGGTGATGATCTGCTTTTTCATTGTGGGTGCCTTTCGGGAGATGGACCATACTCGTCCTGACCGGGAATCCCGGCCGCTCTGAACGCCACTGTATCCTTCGCGGGCCGAAAAGATGAGGCAATTTCCCCTGGGGGCCGGAACCCTCACGGTAAAGCAGAAGAAAATTCTTGAAGATTAGCTAAGGGTCTGTTAATGGTTAGGAAAAATCCCCGGAGGACAGGACCCCATGGGGTTGTGGCTCAAATGCCCTGAATGTCAGCATTATAACCCGGCGGCCGCCAGGATGTGCACCTCCTGCGGCTCTTCCCTGGAGAATCTGCCTCCCGCCCAGCGGGTCTATTTTTTCGGTCCCACGCCGCCGCCTCCTCCTGCTGCGCCCCCGGAGGAAATTGCGGCCCCGGAGGCGCCGGAGCCTGAAGTCACCGTGGGCCCGGAGGCGCCGGAGCCTGAAGTCTCCGCAGTCCCGGAGGAGCCCCCGGCCCCTGAGACTCCCGAGGCAGAGGCGGGCGGTCCGGAGGAGACCGGGGGCGCTCCGCCGGTGCCGGCGGCGGCGCAGTCTCCGGTGCCCGCCCTGCGGGAGGAAGAGCCCTCTGCCCCGGAAAAGCCGCCCACGGGTGGCAATCACCCGCCCAAGAAGGCCAAGGGCAAGGCTGGCCGCAAGAAGAGAAAGTAGCGCTCCCGGGAGGGGGCCGCGCCGCCGGTTCCCTCCCCTCCCCCCTGCGTTTCAGCCCGCCTGCGCCTGCCGCTCAAGGATCCCCAGGAGCAATTCCACCACCTGCGGTTCGGCCTGCCGCACTGTGGCGATGATCTCGCTCAACTCAATGGGGGCCATGGCGTCGGGCAGGTTGACGTTGCTGATCACCGAGCATCCCAGCACCTTCAAGCCGGCGTGGACCCCGGCGATGACCTCGGGCACAGTGGACATGCCCACGGCATCGGCCCCCAGAAGGCGCAGCATGCGGGTCTCCGCCGGGGTCTCCAGGCAGGGGCCCTTCACCGCCACGTACACCCCCTGGCGCAGGCGGAGCCGCCGCTCCCGGGCCACTTCTTCGGCCAGCTTCCTGAGCTCCAGGTCGTACACCCGGCTCATGTCCGGAAACCGGGGGCCCCATCCCTCCACATTGCGGCCCACCAGGGGATTGTCCCCCTGCAGGTTGATGTGGTCGGTGATGAGCATCAGGTCCCCGGCCTGAAACAGGGGGTTGAGGCCGCCGGCGGCATTGGTCACCACTAGATTCCGGACCCCCACCGCGGCCATGACTCGCACCGGCAGGGCCACCTGCCGGGGGGTGTAGCCTTCATAGAGGTGAAAGCGCCCCTGACAGAGGATCACCGGCACCCCGGCCAGGTGCCCCCAGACAAAGCGGCCCACGTGGCTGGGGCTGGTGGGGGGCGGGAAATGGGGAAACTGCTCATATCCCAGGGAGTCCCCGCCCTGAAGGTGCTCCACCAGCCGGCCCAGACCGGTGCCGAGGATGATCCCCCAGGAGGGGGTCAACGAGAGCCTCCCCCGGAGGATGGCGGTGCATTCCGCCACCTGTTGGTGATATTTTTCTATTGGCATATAATATACCCGATCGATAAAGATCAGAGTCTGAATCTGATTCAGGCTAAAGACTATTTCCCTTGACGTCAAGGTGCCCGGGGAGAAAAATACTTCACGGGGAATCCCGGATCGACTGAAGTCGATGGAACGGTAAGATATGTCCAGACCGAGGAAGTGCCGCTGGGTGGAACGGGAGCCGGGGGTCACCTACTTCAAGCCCCAGGGGGTGCCCCTGAAGAACCTGGAGCAGGTGGTCATTACCGTGGACGAGCTGGAGGCTATCCGGCTGTCGGACCTGCTGGACCACAGTCATGAAGCCACGGCCCAGCAGATGAAGGTCTCCCGCCCCACCGTCACCCGGATGCTGGCCCGGGCCCACAAGGCCATCGCCGACGCCCTGGTGAACGGCAAGGCCATCCGCATCGAGGGAGGGGATTACATTCTGGAAAGCTGCCACACCTGCTGTCCCACCTGCGGAAATCCCCTGGTGCGGACGCCCCGGCTGCCCTCCCCGGAGAAGTGCGAGGCCTGTGAGGCGGTCCCGGAGGTGGCGGCCGACCCTCTGGGGAAGCGGCAGGAGTCCCGGAAGGAGGGGCGATGATGGACCCCCTGACCTATAAGGAGGCGGGGGTGGACATCGACAAGGCGGAGGCCTTTGTGGAGTCCATCCGGCCGCTGGTGAAGGCCACCTTTCGCACCGGCGTCCTGGGGGATCTGGGGGGCTTCGGGGGCCTCTTCCACCTGGATCCGGAGAAATACCGGGATCCGGTGCTGGTGGCCGCCACCGACGGGGTGGGGACCAAGCTCAAGATCGCCATCCTGATGGGGCGCCATTCCACCATCGGCATCGATCTGGTGGCCATGTGCGTCAATGACATCCTGGTGCACGGCGCCACCCCCCTCTTTTTCCTGGACTATCTGGCCATGGGGGAGCTGGCCCCCGGGGTGGCCACCCAGATCATCGAAGGCATCGCCGCCGGCTGCCGGGAAGCCCGGTGCGCCCTCATCGGCGGGGAGACCGCGGAGATGCCGGGGGTTTACCAGCCCGGAGACTACGACCTGGCGGGCTTCGCCGTGGGGGTGGTGGAGCGGGACCGGCTCCTGGACGGCTCTGAGATCCGGGTGGGGGACCGTATCCTGGGGCTGGCCAGCAGCGGCCTGCACGCCAACGGCTTCTCCCTGGTGCGCAAGGTCTTCTTCGAGCGCCTGGGCCTCAGCGTGCACGATTTCCTTCCGGAGCTGGGCCGCCCCCTGGGGGAGGAGCTCCTCACGCCCACCCGCATCTATGCGGAGCCGGTCCTGAATCTCCTCCGGGACCTGCCGCCCCGGGGCATCGCCCACATCACCGGCGGCGGCCTGGTGGGCAACCTGCCCCGCATCCTCCCCAAGACCTGCCAGGCGGTACTCCACCGGAATTCCTGGCCGGTGCCGCCCATCTTCCGCCTCCTGAAGGATCGGGGGAACATCCCGGAGGCGGAGATGTGGCGCACCTTCAACAATGGCATCGGCCTGGTGCTGGTGGTGCGGCCGGAGCAGGTGGCGGATACCCTCCTGCGCCTTCGGGGCCTCAATGAGAAGGTCTATGAAATCGGGGAAATCGTGGCCCGGCGTCCGGGGGAGCCGCCGGTGATCTTTCCCTGAAAGAACCCGCCCGCCTTTCGCCGCCCTTGACCCACCGCCGGCTCTTAAAGAGGCACCGGCCCGGAAAAGTCACAGGGGATACTCCCGAAGCCTGACTGGAGCCGGCTTTCCCTTCCGGGCAGCCGGGTATGCCCCGGAAATGAGGAGGGGCCAAAAGATTCCTTGCCCCGCTCCTTTATTCCAGCGCCGGGCGGAAGTAGGTGGGGAGGAGCTCCCCGGGGGCGGTGGTCTGGCCCCGGGCCAGCCGCTCCCGGGCCAGCCGCGCCAGGGTGGCGGCCTGGGGGTGGCGCACCTCCGGCGGCGCCAGGAGCGTGCCCGGAGGCAAAAGCGGCCGCAGTAAGGCCTCATAGGTGGATAGCCCCGGGCCGGTGAGAATGAGGGGGGGCCGAAGGCGTGCCGGGAGCTGCCCCACCGGCAGGCGTTCCGGGTCCCCCAGGGGTTCCGGAGTCTCCCCCCGGCAGCAGAAGACCCCGAAATAGAGCTCCCGGCGCTTGGCATCCACCAGCACTGCCACCGGCTCCGGGCAGAAGGGCAGGCGGGCCGCCGCCACCTCCAGGGTGGAGACGGCGGCCACGGGCAGATTCAGGGCGAAGGCCAGGGTCTTCACGGTGGCCAGGCCGATGCGCAGGCCGGTGAAATTGCCCGGCCCCCGGCTCACCGCCAAGGCCCGCACCTGGGGGAGGGTGCGCCCGGTCCTGGCCAGCAGGGCCTCCACCTCAGGGAGAAGATGGGTGAGATAGGCCCCGGGGAGGACCAGGGAGACCTCCGCCAGCAGCCGCTCTCCTTCCCACAGGGCCACGCTTCCCTGTTCCGTGGAGGTGTCCACCGCCAGAAGCAGCATGCGTTTCCGAGCCCGGAGGCCTGGCAGGGCCCCCGTCAGCCTCTCTCCTTCGGGCAAACCCCGGAAATCTGAGGGCGGGGGAGCCGGGGGCCCCTGCCGGTGGTCTGCCCCTCGGCCTTCCCCTCCCCCCTCCCGCATTCCGCAACGCCTCAGAGGCTCAGCTCCCCTGAAAGAGGCGCTGCAGGTCCTGGTAGAAGACCAGGATCATCAGGGCCAGAAGGATCATCAGCCCCAAGGCCTGGGCGGCCTCCCGGTGTTTCATGGCCGGGGGCTTTCCCCGGATGGCCTCCCAGAAGATGAAGACCATATGCCCCCCGTCCAGGATGGGGATGGGCAACAGGTTGAGCAGGGTGAGATTGACGCTTAAGGAGGCCATGAAGTAGATGAGGGGGATGGCCCCCTGCTCTGCCTGTTTGCCCGCCATCTGGGCGATGAGGATGGGCCCGCCCAGGGCGCTGGTGGGGATCTCCCGGGTCACCAGCTTCCAGAGGCTGATGAAGGTCATCTCCACGATGCGGCCGGTGGAGCTCACCCCCTGGCCCAGGGCGGCGACCGGGGACACCCGGATGACCCCCAGGTGTTCTCCCGGGGTGACGCCGATCAGGGGCACGGACACCCTTTTGCCGAAGAAATCCGTGGTCTCCATGCGCTTGGGGGTGATGGTGAGGGTGAGGAGCTTCTCCCCCCGCTGAACGGTGAAGGTCAGGGGCCGCTCCCCGGCCTGCCGCACCGCAATCACCAGGTCCTCCCAGCGGCTGATGTCTTTGCCGTCAATGGTGAGGACCAGATCGTCCTTGCGCAGGCCCGCCCGGGCCGCGGGGGAATCCGGCATCACCTCCCCCACCTTGGGCAGGGTGTAGGGAATCCCGTGGAAGGCAAAGGTGAGGGTCAGGGCGACGACGGCAAAAAGGAGATTGAATCCCGGTCCGGCCAGGACGATGAGGGCCCGATGCCATAAGGGGCGATGGGAAAAGGAGCGGTGCTCCTCCCCCGGAGGCACAGGGTCATCGGGATTTTCCCCCAGAAGCTTGACATAGCCCCCCAGGGGGATGACGGAGAGGCGGTATTCAGTCTCCCCCCATTTCCGCCTCAGAAGGGTGGGAGGGAATCCCAACGAAAAGGCCTGGACCTTGACGCCCAGGAGTTTGGCCAGGAGGAAGTGGCCCAACTCATGGACAAAGATGAGGATTCCCAACACCACAATGGTGGCGATGACGGTGGTCATGTAAAGAAAGTCTCCGGAAGGTTCATTATTCCCGGCCCTGGGGACCGAAACGGGGCACCAGGTCCTTGGCCCGGGCCCGGGCCCAGTCATTGACTGCCAGCACCTGTTCCAGGCTGGTCAACGGCTCGGGCCGGTGGGCCGCCATGGTGGCCGACACCACCCGGGCAATCCCCGGGAAGGAGAGGTTGCCGGCCAAAAAGGCAGCCACCGCCACCTCGTTGGCGGCATTCAGCACCGCAGGCATGGTGCCGCCGGCCTCCGCCGCTTCATATCCCAGGCGCAGGGCCGGGAAGCGCTCCAGATCCGGGGGTTCGAAGGTGAGCTGGGCCACCTGGGTCAGATCCAGAGGGGCGCCATTCAGGGGGAGGCGCCGGGGATAGGTGAGGGCATAGGCGATGGGCAGGCGCATGTCCGGCCACCCCAGCTGGGCCAGTACTGAGCCGTCCACAAACTCCACCAGGGAATGAATGATGCTCTGGGGGTGGACGAAGACCCGGATCCGGGAGACCGGCAGGCCGAAGAGCACCGCCGCCTCGATGACCTCCAGGGCCTTGTTCATCATGGTGGCGCTGTCGATGGTGATCTTGGCGCCCATGGCCCAGTTGGGATGCTTCAGGGCCTCCCGGGGGGTGGCCGCCGCCAGCTGGGCCGCCGACCAGGTGCGGAAAGGGCCCCCCGAGGCGGTGAGCCACAGGCTGCGCACCTCCTCTTTGGAGTGCCCGTGCATGGCCTGGAAGATGGCGCTGTGCTCACTGTCCACCGGGATGAGGTTCACCCCCTGCTCCTTCACCGCCTGCATCACCAGGGCACCGGCGGCCACCAGGGTCTCCTTGTTGGCCAAGGCCACATCCTTGCCGGCCCGGATGGCGGCGTAGGTGGGGGCCAGTCCCACGGCGCCCACCATGGCGGAGAGCACCAGATCCGCCTCCGGGAGGGTGGCCACAGCCGCGGCGCCCTCCGGGCCCACCAGGATCTCCGGCCGGGGGTCACCGGCCAGCCGCGCCCTGAGCTCCGCCGCCACCTCCGGGGTCTCCACCGCCACCACCCGGGGCCGGAAGCGGCGCACCTGGTCGGCGAGCCTGGCCGCATTGCGCCCCGCGGCCAGTCCCACCACCCGGAACTCCTCCGGGTGCTCCGCCACCACCTGGAGGGCGTTGACGCCGATGGAGCCGGTGGAGCCGAGGATCGACAGTGCCTTCATGCCTGTTCCTGTTTTGCAAAAATGCTACCACATTCTATCCCATTCGCCGGGAGGCTGCAAAGAATTGCGGCCCCGGAATCCCGGCCTTTCCTTTACCGGCTGGCTGGGATAAAATTTAAGTTACCCCCATATTTTCCTCTTTTGCGGGAGCGGGGCTCTTTTCCCGGGCCCCCTTTTGCCATAGGTGTCAGGATGACGGAGAGACAGGCGGCCCTGGAGGGCAGGATCACCCGGGCCATACAGGAGGCGGCGGCGGCCGAAGGCCTGGAGCCGGAGGCCATCCGCCAGGGGCTGGCCGCGGGCCGTCTGGTGGTACCGGCCAACAAGCGCCACGAGGGGCTTCGGGCCATCGCCATCGGCCGGGGGGTCCGGGTGAAGATCAACGCCAATATCGGCACCTCCCCCCACGACATCAGCCTGGAAAAGGAGCTGGCCAAACTGGCCGCGGCGCTGAAGCACGGGGCCGACGCCATCATGGATCTGTCCACCGGCGGGCCTTTGGACCTGATCCGCACCACCCTCCTGAAGGAATGCCCGGCCCCCTTCGGCACCGTGCCCATCTATCAGATCATGGTGGAGGCCAAAAGCCTGGAGGAGGTCCAGCCCTCCTGGTTTCTGGACATGGTGGCCCATCAGGCGGAGCAGGGGGTGGATTTCGTCACGGTGCACTGCGGCGTCACCCGGGCCGCCCTGCCCTATCTGAAGCAGCGGGTCACCGGGGTGGTCTCCCGGGGCGGCTCCTTCACCGTGGCCTGGATGCGGCGCCACGGCAAGGAAAATCCGTTATTTGAACATTTTGACCAGCTCTTGGACATTGCCAAAAAGCACGATGTCACCCTGTCCCTGGGGGACGGGCTGAGGCCCGGGTGCCTGGCGGATGCCACCGACAAGGCCCAGATTCATGAGCTCCGGACCCTGGGCGCCCTGGTGAAGCGGGCCTGGGAGGCCGGGGTCCAGGTAATGGTGGAGGGCCCGGGGCACTTGCCCCTGCACGCCATCGCCAAGAACATCCGCCTGCAGCAGAAATACTGCCACGGCGCTCCCTTCTACGTCCTGGGGCCCCTGGTGACGGATGTGGCCGCCGGCTATGACCACATCGCCGGGGCCATCGGCGGCGCCTACGCCGCCTGGCTGGGGGCCTCTTTTTTGTGCTACGTCACTCCTGCGGAGCACCTGAAGCTCCCGGAGGTGGAGGATGTGGTGGAAGGGGTGATCGCCGCCCGCATCGCCGCCCACGCCGCGGATGTGGCCCTGGGGGTGCCCGGCGCCGCCGACTGGGACCTGAAGATGTCCCAGGCCCGCCGGGCGCTGGACTGGCAGCGCCAGATCGAGCTCAGCATCGATCCGGACAAGGCCCGGCACTACCGGGAGCTCAGCCAGGCCCGGGAGGATCAGTGCACCATGTGCGGCAGATTCTGCGCCATGAAGATCTTCGACGAGAAGTTTGACTGAGACCAAAGCCCCGGAAGCGGTGCGGATCCCGGAATCCTGAGGCGGTCGGGGCTCAGGCCCGACCAGGCAGGTGAAAGATAGGGGGAGGGCAGGAGCAAGGGTCCCAGGCTCCTTCCCCGCAGTGCGGGACCCAGGCCCTCTCTGCCGGGGCCGGTGGGGGCCTGCGGCGAGCCGGGGCGTTCCTCCGCCGGGGAGCCCACCGGGGTCCCGGGTCTCCTGAAGGGGCCGGGACCGGCGCAGGGAAGGACAGCCCTGAGTGCCCGTCCGGGGGAGAAACCGGGCGGAGATGAGGGCGGATGAGAGAAATTCTCCCCAGGGGCAGGCCTTCCCCCCTTGACAATCCCGGGGAATTTTCCCTATATTGAAATCGTGCTGGGGGATCGTCCAACGGCAGGACTGCAGACTCTGGATCTGCGTATCTAGGTTCGAATCCTAGTCCCCCAGCCAAATTTTTTTAGTCAATCAGGCAGATGAGGGGATGTTCTCCCGTCAGGGAAAAGTCCCCTTGGCCGCCCTCAAAACGTCCCT
>Ga0197142_1001184_pt1 | contig 24149 bp, 22 predicted proteins | sample GBS60_MetaG_FD_148614 | JGI IMG/M metagenome (GOLD analysis project Ga0197142, IMG submission 148614) | Sediment microbial communities from Great Boiling Springs, Gerlach, Nevada, United States - GBS 60_MetaG | ecosystem: Environmental > Aquatic > Thermal springs > Hot (42-90C) > Sediment... | reverse complement strand
GGGGCGCTGAACTCATTGATGCTGCGCACGGCGCCGAGTTTGACACCGAAACCGGCTGCCAGTTGTTCGGCCTTGGCGCGAGCGCTGGCCATGGCCTTCTCACGGGCCTGCCGTTGCAGCGCCGTGGGATCGGCGATGGCGAATTCCACCCCTGCCACGGTGTTGGCTCCCGCTTTGAGCGCAGCTTGCAACACCTGGCCGGCCTTCGCCAGGTCGGTGACTTTGATCCGCACCTGATGGTTCAGGCGATAGCGGCGCTCGTCGGTGGGTTGACCCTCGCGATCGAAGACCTGTTCGATCCATAGACCATAGTTTACGGTCTGGATGTCGGCCTCGGCGATGCCCAGGTCTTTCAGAGCGGCCAGCACGGCCTCCATGGCCTTTGTGCTTTCATCAATGACCACGGCCGCGTCCGGATGGGTCAGCTCCACGCCCAGGGTGACATAGGCCACATCAGGAGCAGCGCCGGCCATGCCGCTGCCGCTGACCGAAATGGTGCGGGGAAACGATTCGTCACCCGCTTGGGCGGCCTGCACGGTCGTCCCGGCTGCCGAGACCGGTCCGCCTCCGGCCAGCGGCGGCGCGCTACAGGCGGTCAGCAGGACAAACAAGGAAAGAAGGAGAAGCAGCAAAATCGGTCGTTTCATGGGAACACCTTTGGGAGCGATGGGGTTATTACAGCCTGACTGACGTTTCTCAGCCGGGTTAGGTTCCCATGCCGAGTTTGTGCTGCAAACGCCTGCTCCGCGCGTGCAACTCGGCCAACAACCGCATGCGCGCAGGCCCGGGAGGCCATGCCCGGACCAGCTTCAGGGCGGCCTCCGTCCAGGACAGGGCCGTGGCGATATCGCGGGTCTCCCATTCATGATACTTGGCCAGCTCGATGTAGGGCTCCGGCCGGCGTGCGGGGTCCAGGGCGATGGCCGCTTCCCACCAGGCGACGGCCTCGGCCGGACGTCCTCTGCGTTTGAGGACGGCGGCCAGGCCCAGGGCGGCCTCATAACGCTGCGCGGGCGTCAGCTCGCCCTCCAGGGCACGGCGGAAGGCTGCCTCGGCCGCGGGCCAATGGCCGGTACGGAAATGGGTCCGGCCCAGGGCCACCCAATCGGCCGGATGCGGCGCGGCGATCCCGCTCAGGGCGCGACCGATCACGCAGGCCAGCGGCACCATGCTGAGGACGTCATCCAGGTTGTGTTGCAACACCCGGACCATATCGGCCACGTTGCCCGCACCGGTGGCAAAGCGTAGCCATAGGCTGGGGATGAGCCAGGAAGGGACATCGGTCGTGCGCGCATGGCCCACGACCATCTGCTCCAGATGGCCGAAGGTGCAGGACCCCAGCCGCGTCCGCCAGAGCCGTCGGGCGGGATGGAGCAGGTCGAGATGGGGCAAACCCGCATCCGGCGGTGGCAGGCCGGCCAGGATGAAGCGGGTGCGCAGAAGCGGCAGGTCGAAACCCTTGCCGTTGAAGCTGACAATCCCGGTCGCCCGGCTCAACAGCTCCTGCAGATGGGGCAGATAGGCCCATTCCTCGGCCGGATGGCGGGCGAAGTACTGGCGCACCACGTAGTGACCCTCCTCAAAACGGCCCACCCCGGTCAGGAAGACGATGGTTCCCGTGCCCCCGGCCAGGCCGGAGGTTTCGGTATCCAGAAACACGGCGTGGTCGAAAGCGAAGGCCGCCCGATCCTCGCCGCCGGCCAGGATGGCGCCGTTCGCGGCCAGATCAAGCCATTCGCCCAGACGCCACCGTCCTTGCCTGTGGTCAAGGTCAAAACGCAGGGTGCGCAGCAGAAAACGGCCGCCCGGTCCTTCGACCTCTGCCATCCCCGGCAGGTCGCCCAGCTCAGAGGGGAATGGCGGTTTGGGGGCCGGAGGTTCCAGCTCGGCCGCCGTCTTGAGGCCGAGCCGACGCTGCAGACGGCCGGCCTGACGCAGGCGCTCGAGACGGTCCCACCGGTCCGACATGGCGGCCATGGTTTGGCTCAGGAGTCGCTTTCGTCGGCGAGGGCGATGGCCTCGATTTCGACCCGGGCCCCGCGCGGCAGCGCCGCCACGGCCACGGTCGAACGCGCCGGGGGCGCCTCGGTGAAGAAGCTGCCGTAGACGGCATTGACCGTAGGGAAGTCGGCCATGTCGGTCAGGAAGATGGTGGTTTTGACGATGCGGCTCAGGTCACTACCCGCCGCCGTCAACACGGCGGCCAGGTTGGCCATGACCTGGCGGGTTTGGGCTTCCACATCGTCGGCGACGAGCTGGCCGGTTGCCGGGTCAAGCCCGATCTGGCCGGCGGTAAACACGAAGGAACCGACGCGCACGGCCTGCGAGTAGGGGCCGATGGCGGCCGGCGCGGCCGCAGTGGCGATGATATGACGAGACATAGGCAGCAGCGGTCAAGGGGTAGAGGGTGGGACGGAGGCCAGACGTTGGAAGTAGAGGTACTGATAAGGCCGGCCGATGGCATCGCAAAAGGCCTGGCGTGAGGTAGGCACCGCATCGGCGAAGGCGACGGCCAGGTCAGGGTGGGGCGGGGAAAAGGCCGGATGGGCCGTGACCTGGGCGACGATGAACTCGGCATAGCCGGGGACATCGGTGGCCACGCGCAGGATACCCCCCGGTTGCAATAGCTCGGCCATGGTGGCGATAAAAGGCGGGACGAAGAGCCGCCGGCTCTGATGTTTGGGTTTCCACCAGGGATCGGGGAACAGGATGTGGATGACGGCGACGCTGGCCGGGGACAGCAGTCGTGGCAGGTCATAGCGGGCATCGTCGTCCGAAACCCACAGGTTGGTCAACCCCAGGCGTTCGGCCCGTTCGACCAGGCGCTGCATGAGCTTCCATTTAACCTCGAAGGCCAGAAAGCGGCGGTCGGGATGGCGCGTGGCCCAGGCGAGGATGAACTCCCCACGACCGCTGCCGATCTCGATCTCCAGAGGGCCTCCTGCCTGGAGGAAGGCGCGCAGGCGCTCCAGGTGTTCGGGGCTGGATTGGTGCAGGCGGAAGGCGCGCGCGGGTTCGGGTGGCAAGGGGTGCAACCACCGGGGACGACGCCGTGGGTCGCCACCGATCAGCCCCTTGCCTTCTTCGTAGCGGGCCAGGGCTTGTTCCAGCCGGGCCGGATCGGTGTCAAATGCATCGCGACCCACGCGATAGACAGGATGGGATGTGCTCATAGGCTGTTTCCGTGACGTGGTCCTATTGTAGCATGCGCAGGAGCGGCGATGAAGGCTCGCGGTCTCTGTCGCGTTTGCGCATTCAGTATGTGAAAAACTTCCCTGGCCCGCAAACCCTGTGCTATAATCCGGCGCAATCTCGGCCTGAGTCAGGAGGCCATTGTTGCCATCATCGGTCCCCGTTCAGGAGATTGATACCCGGATTTGTGGTGCGCGTGGCGGCCACGAATCCCTTGTCCAGGAGACATGTTATGCTTGAACAATACGGTTTCATCGGCATCTTGGCTATCATCGCTTTTGCCTTTCCCTTCATAGGTCTGGCCGTGGCCTGGCTGTTGCGGCCCAAGCGTCCCAACCCCCTGAAGAACTCCATTTACGAATGCGGGGTTGAGACGATAGGCGAGACATGGGTGCAGTTTCGGGCGCAGTATTATCTCTTTGCGCTTATTTTTGTCATTTTTGATATTGAGGCGATTTTTCTGTTTCCGTTTGCAGTTGCCTTCAATCAACTGACGTTGTTTGCCGTTTTTGAAGCCATCTTGTTTGTACTTATCCTGGCGGTGGGTCTTATCTATGTCTGGCGCAAAGGCGCGCTGGAATGGCAATAGCCGCAACGACAGGATGAGGATATCTTGTTTGCCTTGGGAGAACCGGTATGGATTGGAGTCAGATTGACCTTCGCATGGTGGGCGCGTTGTGGAATCAGGCATGGCAAAATGCCGGGATAACGCCTCCCCTTCTCACCGTGATCAATTGGGTGGTTGCTGCGGTCGTGCTGTTGCTTGTGGGCCTCAATATGGTGATCGGGTTGATCTGGTTGGAGCGCAAGATCGCCGCCCGCATTCAGGATCGCCTGGGACCGAACCGGGTAGGGCCGTTTGGATTGCTGCAGACCGTGGCCGATGCCCTCAAGTTGTTGACCAAGGAAGACATCACCCCAACCGAGGCCGACCGCATCACCTATAACCTGGCGCCGGCGCTGGCCGTGTTCCATGTCCTCATGACCCTGGCCGTCATCCCCTTTGCCGATGGCGTTATCGGCGCCGACCTGAATGTGGGTGTGCTCTACATCGTCGCCTTTGGTTCGATGGGTTCGATGGCGGCGTTGATGGCGGGCTGGGCCTCGAACAACAAGTATGCCCTTGTGGGCGGTTTTCGGGTGGTGGCGCAGTTGCTCAGCTATGAGATCCCCCTGGTCTTCGCCATGATGATCCCGGTGTTGGTGGCGGGGACCATGCGGATGAACGGCCTGGCCCAGGCTCAGGGGCAATTCGGCGGCCTGGGCTGGTATGTGTGGGTGATGCCGTGTGCCTTTTTCATTTTCCTGGCGGCCACCCTGGCCGAGGGGGAACGGGCGCCCTTTGACCTGCTGGAGGCCGAGTCCGAGATCGTGGCCGGTTTCAATATCGAGTATTCGGGGATGAAGTTCGCCTGGTTCTTCCTGGCCTTCTTCCTGAACAGTTGGGTGCTCTCGGCCATCGGCACGACCCTGTTCCTGGGCGGCTGGCAGGGGCCGTTTGTGGACCGTATTCCGGCCCTGGGGGTGGTCTATTTCTTTGCCAAGACGATGGTCATGTTTTGGGTCCTGGCCTGGATTCGGGCCACCTTCCCGCGTCTGCGCATTGACCAGATGATGGATTTTTGCTGGAAGTTTCTGGTACCGCTGGCGCTGGTCTTGCTCGTCGGCACAGCCATCCTCCTCAAGCTGGGCCTGCCCTCGCCGTTTGACGGTCTGGCGCTGTTGGTCTGGAATCTGGTGTTGCTGATCGGTGGGTTCTGGTTGTTGGGTAAGGCGCAGCATCGGGCGGTTTATGCGTCCAAACGTGCCTTTACACCCCAGCTTCCACGGCTCTGAGCAAGGAGGACGCATCCATGCCGATTGTGTTTCTCATTCTGGCCCTGTTCACCGTGGTCATGGCCATCGGCACGGTGACGGCCCGCAATCTGTTCCACGCAGCGTTGTTTTTGATCGGCGCCTTTTTCGGCGTTGCCACCATTTATGTCTTGCTGGAGGCCGAGTTTCTCGCCGTCTCGCAGATCATCATCTACATCGGCGCCATCGCCACGCTTATCGTCTTTGCCATCATGCTCAGCCGCAGCATGATGGGACGGGAGGCCGGTGGCTATAATCGCTTTTGGCTGGCGGCAGCGGTGGGGGCTGCCGCTTTGTGGTCGCTGCTGGCCTGGGTGCTGACAACGGTTTCTTTCCCGGTTGTCAACCAACCCGTACCGGCCGATGCCATCTTCCAGATCGGCACCGGGCTGGTCGGCCCGTATGTCATCCCCTTTGAGGTGGCTTCGATTTTGCTCGTTGTGGCCTTGATCGGGGCCGTGATGATCGCCCGTGAGCGCCATCGCCAGCGTTGAAGGAGAACACCCGATGACGATTCCGCTTTCGTGGTATTTGCTGTTGGCAGCCGGTCTGTTTTGCATCGGCTTCTTCGGCGTCCTCTCCCGGCGCAACGCCGTGGCCGCGCTGATGGGCGTGGAGCTGATGCTCAATGCCGTCAATATCAACCTGGTGGCTTTCTGGCGGTACGTGCGCCCTGTGGACTTGACCGGTCAGATTTTTGCCATCTTCGTCCTGGCCGTAGCCGCGGCCGAGGCGGCCGTCGGGCTGGCTTTGATGATCGCCATTTATCGCACCCGCCGGACCATCAACGTGGATCACATTGACCTGTTGAAGGGTTAGTTCTCCATCGGCAGGCCGTCATCATGCCCAGAAAGCAGCTTTCCGGGCCTTTGGAGGAGCAATTGGCCACCGTTTATCAACTCGTGCTCGAGCGGATGCGCGAGGGCAAATACGGTGGCGCCGTGCACTATGCCCGTGAGATCATCAAAGTCAATCCCAACTATCGCGACATCCAGCAGCTTTTGCGCCGGGCTCAGGCTGCGCAGCGCCGGCAATCCCTGACTCTGGCCGGGAGCCTGGTGGCGGCCATCGCCGCCGTCGGCCTGAGTCGCAGCCTGGGATGGCGCGAGGATTGGCAAAGCCTGCTTTTCGGCTTTATCGGCCTTTTGTTCGGCTTTTTGCTTGTCAGTAGCTGGTTCCTGCGGCGCTCCTGACTTTCGTCAACGACGCTCTCCGTCCGAGGTTCTTCATGACGAACGTTTTCAATCTTACCTGGTTGATCCCTATTCCGCCGTTATTGGCCTTTTTTGCCATCATTCTTTTTACAAACCCACATAAACGGCTCAGTTCGAACCTGGCCATCGGGGCTGTGGCGATTTCATGGGTGCTGAGCTGGCTGGTGGCTTTTGCTTACTTCGGCAACTGGCATGTCCTGGTCGAGGAACCCTTTGCCCTCAGCCTGCCCTGGTTGCCCACCGGCAATACCGTTTTCCGCATGGGCGTGGCCGTCGATGCCGTTACGGCCGTGATGCTGTTTATGGTCGGCTTTGTGCTGACGATGATTTTCATCTACAGCCACGGCTATATGACGTTTCCCGGCTATCTTGACCCGGCCCTCAACACCGATGGGCTGGACCCGCGCTACAGCCGCTTTTTTGCCTATATCTCCCTCTTTGCTACGGGCATGCTCGGTCTGGTGGTAGCGGACAATTTGCTCATGTTGTTCATTTTTTGGGAGATTATGGGTTTGTGTTCGTATCTGCTGATCGGCTTCTGGTTCGACAAAACCTATCCCGATCCTAACCAGATCACCCCAAAACAAGCCGGTTTGAAGGCGTTTCTGACAACCCGGATCGGCGATGTGTTGCTGATGATCGGGTTGCTCTTGCTTTTCATCATGACCGGCGAGTTGAATTTCCAGGCCATTTTCCAACCGGAGGTCCTGGACCATCTGGCCGAATCCCATCTGGCCATCCCCTTCCTGGGCGCGTTCTCGGCGGCCGTGGTTATCGCCATTTTCATTTTCTGGGGCGCCATCGGTAAATCGGCCCAGTTCCCGCTCCACGTCTGGTTGCCCGATGCCATGGAAGGTCCGACGCCGGTCTCGGCCCTTATTCATGCCGCGACGATGGTCTCGGCCGGCGTGTACCTGATCATCCGCATGCAGCCGCTGTTTGCCGCCGCCCATCACGGTGAAAACGGGGCCATGCTTTTCGTGGCCTTTATCGGTGCTTTTACGGCTCTTTTTGCCGCGACCATCGCCCTGGCCCAGAACGACATGAAGAAGGTCCTGGCCTATTCCACCGTGTCGCAATTGGGCTATATGTTCGCCGCCCTGGGGATCGGCGCCTGGGTGGCGGCCACGTTCCACCTCATCATGCACGCCTTTTTCAAGGCGCTTTTGTTCCTCGGTTCCGGTTCGGTTATCCACGGCGTCGAACACGGTCATCATCATGTGCATCATGGCCACCACGAACACGGGCATGGCACCCACGATGACCATCACGAGGCCTATTTCGATCCCCAGGACATGCGCAACATGGGTGGTTTGCTGCGGCGAATGCCGGCCACGGGGTGGACCTTTATCATCGGCGCGGCGGCTTTGTCCGGTTTCCCCCTGGTGACGGCGGGGTTCTGGTCCAAGGACGAAATCCTGGCCGATGCCTGGTACACCGGGCATACGCTGGTGTTCTGGACGCTGGCGGCCGCGGCGTTGCTGACGGCTTTTTACTCGTTCCGACAGGTCTTTATGACGTTCTTCGGCCAGCCCCGCACCGAGGCGGCGGCCCACGCCGTTGAAAGCACCCGTTCGATGACCGTGCCGCTGATGGTCCTGGCGGTGTTTGCCATCGCCGCCGGTTGGGTGGGGATTCCGGAATGGTTTCCCGGTGTGGGCGCGCTCCTGGGCAATCCGCTGGGCACCATGCTGGGCGCCCAGGCCGAGGCCTATCATCTGCACCACAAACCGTTGCCGCCCCAGAGCGTGCCTTTACTGGTCTCGGTGGTGGTCTCTCTGGGCGGTATTTTCCTGGCCTGGCTGGTGTACGGTCGCAAACCGTTGGCGGCCGGTCAACCCGACCCGCTGGAACGCTGGCTGGGGCCGATTTACACCGTGTTGCGCCACAAGTACTACTTCGATGAGTTGTACGGCAGTCTGCCCAACGTGCGCCCGGCCCTTGTCGTCCGCTTCGTCCTGTGGTTGATGGCCGTGCTGCGAGCTTTTGATGCGCATGTCATTGACGGCATTGTCAACGGTGTCGGTTACGGCGGTCGTCGTTTTGCCCGGTCGCTGCGGCTCTTCTTCGACGAACTGTTCGTGGACGGCGCCGTCAACGGCACCGGTTTTGTAGCGCAGGTGGCGGGTTCGGTGTTACGTCTTGTCCAGAACGGCCAGGTGCAGTTTTATCTTCTCATTGTGCTTTTGGGTACCCTGGCTTTTCTGGCTTTTGTTCAGCTTGGCTTCTGAAATGACCTTGTCTTTTAGTTTGTATCGCTTTTCTCTGCGGAGGACATCTCGATGAATTTTCTCGATACATGGGTTCTGACGCTGATCACCTTCGTACCCCTTATCGGCAGTATCGTGGTGATGCTGATTCCGGCCACGAATACGGAGTTGATGAAGCGATTTTCCGTCATCTGGAGCCTGATCCCGTTGGTCCTCTCGGTCTGGCTGGCTGCGGACTATTGGGCGAAATTCCTGGCCAGTGGTCAGGCCGTGATGGCTTATGAACTCAAGGTGGCCTGGATCCCGGCTTTGGGTGTCAACTACCATGTCGGCGCCGACGGCTTCAGTGTGCCGCTCATTTTCCTGACGGCGCTGCTGACGACCCTGGGGCTGTACTACTCGGCCCGGACCATCAAGCACCGGGTCAAGGAGTTTTTTGCGCTTTTCCTTTTCCTGGCGACGGGCATGTTCGGCGTTTTTGTGGCCCTGGACCTGGTGCTTTTCTACGTGTTCTGGGAGATCGGCCTGGTGCCGATGTACTTCATGATCGGCATTTGGGGTCAGGAAAAAGACCGGCCGCAGTACTCCGCCATCAAGTTCTTCCTTTATACCCTGGCGGGTTCGGTTTTCATGCTGCTGGCGATCATCGGGGTCTATCTGGACAAAGGGACTTTTGACATCCTCGTCGCTGCGCAGAACGGCGGGGTGTGGACGACGGCGCCGCTGCTGGCGGCCCTGTCCTTCTGGGCTTTCTTCGTGGCTTTTGCCATCAAGGTCCCCAGCTTCCCCTTCCACACCTGGTTGCCCGATGCCCATACGGCGGCGCCGACGGCCGGCTCGGTCATCCTGGCGGGCATTTTGCTGAAGCTCGGTGCTTACGGGTTCCTGCGCATTTTGTTGCCCCTTTTCCCGGGTCCGGCCGCCCAATACGGCCTCATCATTGCCGTTCTGGGCGTCATCGGCATCGTCTACGGCGCTCTGGTCTCGCTGGCCCAGACCGACCTGAAGCGGCTGATCGCCTATTCGTCGGTGAGCCATATGGGCTATGTGATGCTGGGCGTTGGTGCAGCGGCGTGGGCGCTGAATCAGACCAAGACGCCGGAGCTGCTCAATTCGGCGGCGATGGCCCTGAACGGCGCCAGCCTGCAGATGTTTATGCACGGCATTATCACCGGGGCGTTGTTTTTCCTGGTCGGCGTCATTTACGAACGCGCCCATACTCGCGACCTGGAGAAATTCGGCGGCCTGAGCGGTCTGACACCCGCCTTTTACGCCACGATGATGTTCGCCGGCTTTGCCTCCTTGGGTCTGCCGGGACTGGCCGGCTTCTGGGCCGAGTTTTTCACCTTCCGCGGGGCTTTCGCCATTGTGCCCGTGCTGGCCCTGATCGGGGTTATCGGGGTCGTCATCACCGCCGCCTATATCCTCTATCGTGTCATCCAGAATGTCTTCTTGGGCAAGTATGACGCGAGCAAGATTATCCACTGGACAACGGTGAGCGGCCACCACAGTGACGGGCCGACCGATATGGAGCGGTTCGAGAAGGTCACCCTCTGGCCGCTGGTGGCCTTGATGATCATCCTGGGCATTTTCCCCACCCTTGTCCTGGTCTATTTCAACGCCGCGGCCGTCAACCTCCTCAACAACCTTTTCTAACGGAGGGATCCTTGAACGCGCTTGCTGTTGTGCGTCTGTTGGCGCCTGAGCTGATCCTGACCGTGACCGGCTTGGCCGTGTTGGTGGTTGACCTGGTGACACGGCCACGCGAGGATGCGCGACCGGCCGCCATCACCGCCCTGGTCGGGCTGGCTGCTGCGCTGGTCGCCACCCTGGCCCTGGTCTTCACGGCGGCCGGCACGGTGGTGGCGACGACGATGGTGGTGGACCCTTACGGTCTGTTCTTCAAGGCAGCCGCCATCATCGGCGTGGGCCTGGTGGTGCTGGCCTCCATCAACTTCATGGCCGGTCGCAGTCGCTATCTGGGTGAGTTTTACGCCCTGCTCGTCTTCGCGGCTCTGGCCATTGCCGTTACCGTCAGCGCCACGAACCTGCTGTTGGTCTATCTGGGCATCGAGTTCTTGTCCATTACCTCGTACATCCTGACCGGCTTCTTGCGCGAGGATAAGCGCTCGGAAGAGGCGGCGATGAAGTACTTCCTCTACGGGGCCACTTCCGGCGCCGTGCTGCTCTACGGCATTTCCTTGCTCTACGGCGCTACCGGCAGCCTCGATCTGACCGCCATCGGTCAGATTTTCACGGCCACGGCCACCAATCTTTACCTGGGGCTGGCGGCCATCGTGCTTCTCCTGGTCGGTTTTGGCTTCAAGGCCAGCCTGGTCCCCTTTCACCAGTGGGCGCCCGACACCTACGACGGCGCGCCGACCCCGGTCACGGCTTTCCTCTCCACGGCCTCGAAAGCGGCCGGCTTTGCCGTGGCCGGTCGTGTCTTCGTCACGGCCCTACCGGCCTTTGCCTCCAGTTGGACCCTGTTCCTTACCGTCATCGCCATTCTGACGATGAGCCTGGGCAATCTGGTGGCCCTGAAACAGACGAGTGTCAAGCGGATGCTGGCCTATTCCTCCATCGCCCAGGCCGGCTATATCGTCATGGGTCTGGCCGCCATCAACACCACCGTCCCCTTCGACGGCGTCAGCGGCCTGCTGATTTACATCTTCGCCTATCTGTTTACGAATGTGGGTGCCTTTCTGACCGTGGCCGCCGTGGAAAAACAGACCGGCGCCGTGGACTATCCCGCTTTCGGTGGGTTGATCCGACGGGCGCCGGGCCTGGCCCTGATGATGACCGTTTTCCTGCTCTCTTTGGCCGGTATTCCGCCGACCGGTGGTTTTCTGGGCAAGTTTTTCGTCTTCGGGGCGGCCGTAAACCAGGGCCTGCTGACGCTGGCGGCGGTGGCGGCGGTGAATGCGGTGATCGCGGCGTTCTACTACTTGAACGTCGTGCGCTACATGTTCTTCATCGAGGCCGGGGATGCCGGCCAGGTTCGCGTCAGTCCCGGTTTGCAGACCGTGCTGGTCATCAGCACCGTGATGGTCCTGGTCATGGGTATTCTCGCGCAGCCGTTCATCACCTGGGCCACCCAATCGGTGACGATGGTGCTGGCGATGGGATATTGATAGCCGGTGGCAGAGGGCGAGCCCCTCTGCCACCTCCGTTTTTCAGCCGGCAATGCTATAGGCATAGCGACCGCGTACCGGCTCATTGCGGGCGTAGCGCGCCAGGCGGAAGAGGCTCGGATCGAGGCCTTCCGTCTTTTGCCCGGTGACCAGATCGGCTACCATGACGCCGACGGCCGGGGCGAGTTTGAACCCGTGGCCGCTGTGGCCGACGGCCACGAAAAAGCCGCTGCCGGGGATGGGTTCGTCGATGATCGGGTGCCAATCCGGGGTCACATCGTAAATGCCGGCATAGCCCGGACGGCTGCTGCCGGCTTCCATGTAGGGGAAACGCCGCGCCAGCCGCTCGCCGGTGTCGAGAACGAAGGTGGTGTCTACGTACTCGTTGTAGGCATCGGGATCGGCGTGGTCGTTGGCCTCGGCCGGGTCAATGGAACCGACCAGGGTCATGGCCCCTGTTTCCGGCCGATGGTAGATGGCGTGGACGAAGTCGGCCACCACCAGGGGGATGGGATGGTGACCGGGTGGCGGGGCAAAAAGGGCGATCTGCACCCGGCAGGGTTGGAGGGGTAGCTCGAGCCCGGCCATGCGCGCCACGCGCGCGCCCCACGGTCCGGCCGTGTTGACCACGGCGCCGGCGGCAATTTCGCCACGGGTTGTGATCACTCCGGTCACGCGGTCACCCTGGAAGCGTAGGCCTGTCACCTCGGTTTGCTGATGGACGCGAGCACCCAACCGGCGGGCCGCATCCATGAAACTGGTGGTCGTCAGCACGGGATCGGCATAGCCGCTTTCCGGTTCGTAGGCGGCCACGACCTCCTCGGCGGCGGCCAGACCCGGCGCCAGCTCCCGTAATTCCGCGGTGGTGAGGAGTCGGGTTTGAATGCCCACGGCCTGTTGCAGGGCGAGGTTGGCCTGCATGCCGGCCGCCTGATCGGCCGAGGCCAGGATAAGAAAGCCCGTGGGGCGAAAGCCGCATTCGCCGCCGACGATCTCGGCGAAGTGCTGGAACACGCGCAGAGAGAACAAGGCCATGCGCGCCGTGATTTCGTTGGAGTAGTGCTGACGGATGATGGCCGAGGATTTGGCCGTCGAGCCGCCGGCGACGACGCCTTTTTCGACGACCGTCACGTTGAGCCCCCGTTCGGCCAGCCGGAAGGCAGTGCTGGCGCCCATCACGCCGGCGCCGATGACAACAACATCGGCCGTTTCAGGCATGGGATGACCTCCTCGCAAACAGGGAACACTGAGGGAAAAACGATGGTGTAACTCCGATTGTGCGCGCAGAAGGCCGTCGATGGCAAGTCAGAGCCGGAATCGCAGACGCCACGCGCGCAGGCTTGCCTTTCCGGGTGTGGCCGGAGGTTATGCTAGAATAGCCGCCAAGAGGCCTTTGCCGACGCCATGAGGCGCCTTTGTGGAAAACAGGGACGCCTTTGCCTTTTTTGTTCCTTTTCCGGGTTCTCGCTGGACGCAGGCTATGTACTTGCTCGAACGGATCAACGCTATGGTGCGCGAACACGGCCGCGCCGTGGGTGAGAGCATTGTCAATGTGGACACCTTGCTCAATCATCGCGTTGACTACACCTTCAGCGCCTATGCCGGCACCGTGCTGGCCCGTGTGGTGCGCGGGCGGCCGATTGATGTCATCCTCACGGCCGAAGCTTCCGGCATCAGCGTGGCCGTGTTCACGGCCATGAGTGTGAACAACGAGCAATGGCCTCATACCGCTGCCGTTGTGTTTGCCAAAAAGAGTCGTCCTATCACCCTGCCCGAAGGCGGTTACTACGAGATCGATTCCTTCAGTCGTACCAAGAACAGGCCGGTCAAGCTTTATCTGGGTAAGCATGTCATCCCGGCCGGGGCACAGGTTTTCATCGTGGACGATTTCCTGGCGCAGGGCACGACCCTGGCCGCTCTGGGCGATCTGGTGCAACAGGCAGGCGCCACCATCGTGGCCTTTGGGGTGGTGATTGAAAAGACGTTTGAACACGGCCGCCGTGAGCTGGCGCGGTTCGGCGCGCCGATCTGTTCCCTGGTCAAGGTCACAAGTCTGGCCAACGGTCGCCTGGAATTGGCGCCACCCCGTCTGGATTGAGGCATGCGCTGCCCCGATTTGGTGTCATGCCCTCCTCTCGCCTAAGCTTGGGGGCATGCGTACCGTCCTCAAGGTTTTTCTGATCACGTTTTTGAGCATCGTCGGCGTCCTTTTAGGCGCCGAAGGTTATTTTCGTCTGGCCGTTCCGGTGCATCCGGGCGTACCGATGGGATGGTTTTGGCGGGTGCCGGACCCGATTACCGGCTGGTCCCTCCAGCCGGGCGTCAGCGGTCGTTCCTACAATGACGTGTATGAGTACGACGTCGCCGTTCAGATCAACGAACTCGGCCTGCGCAGCCCTGCCCATATCGGCTACGAGAAGACGCCGGGGGTCTACCGCATTCTGCTCCTCGGCGATTCCTTCGTCGAGGCCATGCAGGTGGAACTGGAAGAGACCTTCGGCCAACAGTTGGCGCGGCTTCTGAACGAAAAGGGCTATCGGGTCGAGGTCATCAATGCCGGCGTGGGTGGCTGGGGGACCGATCAGGAGCTGTTGTGGTTGCGTCACGAGGGCTATAAGTACCATCCCGACCTGATCATCCTGGCCATCTACCCGCGCAACGATTTCATGAACAACTACCAGCCCCTCGAATCGGCCAATAACGGCATCAATCTCAAGCCCTACTTTCGGCTGGTGGATGGGCGGCTGCAACTCGAACTGTTCCCCTTCGATCCGGCCAAGGCGCCGCCGGTCACCCGGCATGATGCCGTTGTCTTACCCCCCGATCCCCCGCCCGGTCCCCTGCGGCCGGTGGGCGAATGGCTCACCCGGCATTCTTACTTCTTCCGTTGGGTAGACCCGCGGGTGCGGCTGGCTTCGCCGCGCTTTGCCGCCTTCCTCGTCCGGCTCGGCCTGCTCAAACCGGGTCAAGAAATGCGGCTGGTGGCCCAGGGACCCGATTACGTACCCCTGGCCTATAACGTCTATCGTACCCAGCCCGATGCCGACTGGCAGGCGGCCATGGACGTCAGCCGTGCGCTCTTTGCGGCCGTACGCGACGAAGCCCATGCCATAGGCGCCGACATGATCGCCGTCCTGGCCAACTCGCCCGAGGAGGTCTATCCCTTTTACTGGAAACGCATCGAGGCTCAATACCCCCGCATGCGCGGGCAGGAATGGTCGCTGGAGGCTCCCCATCAGCGGCTGTTGGCCATCCTGGCCGCCGAGCATATCCCTGCCCTGGACTTGCGGCCCGCCTTTCGCGAGGCCTATGCCCGCACCGGGCGCATGCTTCATTTTGCCGTGGACGGCCATTGGACGGCGGCAGGCCATGCCGTGGCGGCCCAGGCCCTGGCCGATTTCATCCTCAGCCTCGGTTTATTGCCGGGACCTTCTTAGCATCGGCCGGCCCTGATGGCGGGTTATCTATGCCTATCCACAACCTGGCTTCCCTTTCCTGGCAATTCGCGGCGACGGCTCGTCGTGGTTGGGCCGATCCGCTCGACGACCCGCAGCGCTTGTCGGACTGGTTACCGGCGCGCATACCCGGCACGGTGCAACGGGATTTGATGGCGGCCGGCCGTTTGCCGGATCTGACCGCCGTCCTCGATCTGGAAGCGGTGCTGGCCGGGGTGGATGCCCAGGACTGGTGGTATCGCGCCGAACTGCCGGCTGCCGAACCGGGGCAACGGCTTTGGCTGCGCTTTGCCGGCATTGATTATTTCGCCGCCGTCACCGTCAACGGCGTGGAGCTGGGACGGCGGGCCGGCATGTTTGCGCCCCGGGAATGGGAAGTCACGCCCTGGCTGCAGAACGGCCCGGCCACACTGGCCGTGCGTCTCTGGGGCGGGGGGAGCCTGCCGCGCTGGCCGCGTTCCTGGCGGTGGCGGCTGGCGCGTTGGCTCCTTCGGCGCCTGCAAAACGGCCCACCTGCCTTCGACGACCGGCTGCTGAGCCTCAAGGCGCCGGTGCATTACGGTTGGGACTTCGCCCCGCGGCTGCTGGCCGTCGGCATTTGGGACGATGTGCTGTTGCACACGGCCGCGGGCGTCGGCATCCGCGAGGTCTGGGCCAGGGCGACGTGGGGACCGGAGCACGGGCTGATGCTCCATCTCGAGCTGGATGCCGACCGTGCCCGTAAGGTAACTTTGGTGGCGAGCCTATGCCCTGTCCATGTTGCGGACGAAGGGGAGCAGAGCGCCGTCTGGTCGTTTTCCGTACCGGCCGGTTACAGCCGTCGCTCTGTGGCCTGGGTGCAAGCCCGCTTACGCCCCTGGGCAACCCACGATCGCGGCGTTCCCCACCTCTATCGCCTGCGCCTCGATCTGCTCGACGAGCACGGCCGGCTCCTGGATGCCATCGAAACCCGGGTCGGCGCCCGCACCATCGGTTGGGAAGGCGGCGCCGGATCGATGGTGCCCCTGGTCCTCAACGGTGAACGGCTGTTTTTGCGAGGGATCAACTGGGTGCCGCTCGATCTGATCCGCGGCGGCGAAGACGACGAAGCCCGGTGTCGCCATCTTCTGGGGCAGGCTCGGGCAGCCGGGGTCAATGCCGTGCGCGTGTGGGGCGGCGGAGGCCGCGAGCGCCGCTTTTTCTACGACCTGTGCGATGAACTGGGCCTGCTGGTATGGCAGGAGATGCCCATCGCCTGTGTGTTCTTCGATCGACTCCCTCAGGATCGGGCCTTCCTGGCCCTGGTCCAACAGGAAGCCCGCGGCATCATTCGCACGCTGCGCGGGCATCCTTCCGTTTTTGTCTGGTGCGGTGGTAACGAATGGGGGCCGCGGCGCCACCGCCGGTTGGCGGCGACGCTGAGCCGGGTAGCCGCTGCCGAAGACCCCGGTCGGCGCTGGCTGCCGGCCTCGCCGGGGCCGGGTGACAGCCATAACTGGCAGGTATGGCATGGCAAAGCATCGCCCCTCGCCTATGCTCGCGATCCGGCGCCGCTGCTGAGCGAGTTCGGTCTGGCCGCGCCGCCCGATCGGGACCATCTGGCCCGCCTGTTGCCGCCGGAGGCGCTGTGGCCACCCGGTCCGGCCTGGCAACAACGTCAGGCCGAACCGGACAAACTCTGGCACTATGCCCGTCTGGTGAATCCTTCGCTGTCGGTCTTATCCCCACCGGATGCGTTCGTCGCCGCCTCTCAGCAGGCCCAGGCCCGAGGGCTTCAGGTCGGCATCGAGGCCTATCGCCTGCGGGAGGGCGCTGTGGGTTGTTTTCTGTGGCAATGGAACGAACCCTGGCCGGCCATCGGCTGGAGCATCTTCCCCTATCGCGGGCCGGCCAAGGCGGCTTATGGCCAAATGGTCCGCTCCTACGCGCCCCTGGCACCGCTGGCGCGGGTTGTGGAGGGGACGATCGAGTTGTGGTTGGTCAATGACGGCTTCCGGTCCCCTGGCCCCTGTCGGTTTCATGCCTGTCTCGACGGCAAACCCATCTGGGAAGGGGAAGTCATACCGCCGGCGAACGGCCGCATGCGGATAGCGGTGTTGCCGCGCGCGGATGGTCGCCTGTTGACGCTGCATCTGCGCGGACCCGGTCTCGACCTGAACAACGATTATCTGCTGGACCTGTGGCCTGTGCGCAGCCCATCTTCACCGCTTGCCCGATTGCGTCAACGGGTCAAGGCTTACTTGTTGCGTTGGTAGTCCCTAGGGAGTCCGGGAGCGCCCCTCGATGCGAAGCTCCGTCTCGGTGATCGTGACCGTTTCTACGAACACATCCTGATTGGCCGCCAGGAGTGCCGTCAGATAGGGGCGCAGCCACGCTTCGAGCGGCCGGCGAATCGCCTCGCCGGCCTCCCGATTGCCCACGCGCACGGCGGCCAGGGTCGGCACGGCCTGGCCATTGCTCACCGAGGCCGTCAGGATGAGCTGAACCGGAAGCGGAAAAAGGGCCGTGGTGATACGGCCGTGGATGACGATTTGCCCCGGTTGCAGATCGACCCGGGGATTGCTCAACGTCAGCCCTCCCTCATTCCCATTGCCGGTCGCCGTCGCTTTGGTTACGGCCTCCTGCAACTGGTCTTCGCCGAGGACCCACACAAAACGGTCGCTTGCAGAAGGAGCAGCGGGGATAGAGGGTGCCGGAGGCGTAGGTGGGCGCAGCCTGACCGGTGGCGGCGTGACCGTCGCCACGCGCGTGGGAGGCCGAACCGAAGGAGAGGGCAGGCAACTAACCAAGACGGCCAAAAGGAGTCCTACTACAAGTCGTGACATAACCCATTACCAATCGGGCCACAGCCTGAGGAAGCTCAACATCCCCAGGGTCATGTTATAGACGGCGTGGAGGATGATGGCCGTACCGGTGTTATGACGCCGACGTACCCAACCCAGGACCAGGCCGAGCACGAAAACAACCGCCGTGCTGAGGCTGAGGCCGTAGTTGCTGTGCAGAAGGGCAAAGATGACGGCCGTCCAAAAGACACCAAAGCGTGGTTGCAGCGCCCCGCGCAGCAAAATCTCCTCACCCAAAGCCGCCGCCAGGCCCAGAGTCAGGATGCCGGGGATGGATTGCATGAGAGGCCCGATCAGGAGTTCATTGAGTCGTCGGACTTCCTCATCGATCCCAAGCTTCAGGATGCCGGTCAGATAGTCCAACGGGATGAGCATCGCCACCAGGACCAGCGCCAGCCCGATCCCGATGGCAGCCTGGCGGATGCTAAGGCGCACAAGCCCAAGTCGCGCCAGTGTGGCCGCCAGAGAACGCCGCAAAGGCCAGCCGACGCCGACGAAAGCCAGGGCGATAAAGCACAGGGTCTGCACCCAGAGCGTGGTGAAAACGGTGCGACTGGATTCGGCCGGCGCCAGGCTCAGGATATCGGCCATCGTGTCCAGCCCGATGACCAGAGTAAAGCCCAGGTTGATCAGAACCAACATGACGCACGAGAGCGCAACCGTGTGGACAGCATTGGCGGGGTCAATGGACACGATACGGGCCAGCAGACGTCGTACCGGCAACCATAGCAAGAGCAAGCCGCCAACGGCCGGCAGCCAGAGGGACAGGCCCAATGCCGGTAAACGCTCGACCAACGCTGCGGCAGCGGTGACACCGCTCTGCTGCAGGTTCTCGAGGAATAACGCTCGCCCTTGCGGATCGTTGAGCAGGCGCCCGAGGACAACCTGAAGCAACAGGCCGATGCCGAACAGGCCGAGCCAGCCCAAAGCCAGCAGCCGATAAGTCGATAAAGTCCAAGGCCGACCGGATTGGCCGAGGCTGCGGGCCTGTTCGGCTTTGTTGGCCAGGCCGAAAATGAGCACAAGCGGTGCAAAAACCAAGGCGAGGAGGATAGAATCCATGCGATACCCTTAGCACGCGACCATAGCCTCTCCCCGGCGGAGGGTGACCCGGCAGGGGCAAGCCCTTCTTCTCGTTGACCTGGTTCGTAAGGGGATAGCCCGAAAGGGGCCTGGTTTGAGGACTCGTTTCGGGTTGGGGGCGTGGAACGAAGTTAGCGACGGCGATAGATGGCGCGCAGCTCGTCCGGGCTGGAGACCGTGCGGAGCTGTTCGAAGATTTGCTGCAACACGCCCACATCGGTGATGGCGACGATTTCGGGCAAGAGCTGGACTCCGGCCGGGCCGAAGCGCATGTCCAGGCCCAGGCCGATGGCCTGCAGGAGGCCGGTGCGCAGCCCCTCGGCCAGACCTTCCTGCCGGCCGCGTTCCAGTCCCTCTTTCAGGCCGCGTTCCAGGCCTTCCTGGAGGCCGCGTTCCAGGCCCTCCTGGAGGCCGCGTTCCAGGCCTTCTTGCAGGCCTTCCTGTTTGATCAGTTCGTAAGTGTAAGATGTGATCATGATGTCCCTCCGTTTGTGGAGCAGCGCCGTTGCCAGCTCACGGGAGACCAGTCCCGACATGATGGCCAGGATGGTGAGCAGGTCCGACTTTTCGCTGGGGGGCAGGTCGCTGGCATACAACATCCGGTCCGCCTGTTCGGCCCAGCGCAGCCCATCCCGCATGAGCGGGAGCAACGGGAGCAGGCACAAAGCCCCTTCGGCCACCACAGCCTCGGCTTCTAGCTCGTACACCTTGAGGAGGCGGAAGCGAAAGCTGACCTCGTTGTCCTCGTAGTGGTCGGTGGCGAGGACCGAAGGCCGCAATAGGAGCACGCCGCTGAGGGTTTCCACATCATGACGGAGCTTGTGTCGGCAACGGTACTCGAGCACCCGCAGGGGCAGGTCGGGGTCCCATTCGCTCTGGACTTCGAGGATGACGAGGCGACGGCGGCCGTCGGCGCCGTGGACCATGAGGGGGAAATCGCTGCGGCGGACCGAGGTGGTTTCCTGAGGGAGGAGTTCCAGAAGGGTGGCGGCGGTGACGGGGATGCCGAAGAAGCGACGGAGGATTTCGTGACTGCATTTTTCGACAAGGACCTTGGCGGCGATGTCGTAGGGCGTGGTGGGCATGGGGTGCACTCCGGGGTGGAAGGCGGGCCGATGACGGTTCTATTGTACCATACCCGAGGTGCCTTACTCCCGATGACGGTGCTTTTCCCATTCCGGATACAAAATGCTCATAAAGAGAATATCGTGCCAACATCCATGGCGCCATACGGCCTGCCGGAAGCGCCCTTCTGTCACAAAGCCCACTTTTTCATAAGCCCGGATGCCACGCTCGTTTTCGGCAAAGACGCGGAGATAGATGCGATGCAGGTTGAGTTGCTCAAAACCGTAACGGACCATGGTAGCCAGCGTATCCTGGCCCAAACCCTGATCCCACAGGCTTTTCTCACCGATGAACAGGCCAACCTCGGCGTTGCGGTCCCGATGATTCAGATGCTGAAAGCCGGTGCCGCCGATATGGCGGCCCTCATACGTAATGGCGAAGTTGATGGCGGTCGAGTCCTCATTCTGATGCCGATACCAGGCCTCTTCCTGGGCCAGATTGATAGGGAGATACTTGCCGAAGAACCTGATGACTTCGGGATCGGTCAGCCAACGCACGTAGTTAGGCAGGTCTTCAGGTATGATCGGGCGCAAAACGACCTTTTTACCGTAAAGCATTGGGTTTTCTCCGCATTGGAAGACTCATGCATTTTTAGGACGGACAATGGCATCCGTCATCCGGGCCACCCGGCAATTGAGGCGTACATTATGCACGCGCACGATATCGGCCCCGCGCACGATGGCAATGGCCGTCGTGGCGGCCGTCCCTTCGTCTCGCTCCTCGGGTGGCAGATTCAGGGTATAGCCGATGAATGATTTGCGGCTGGCGCCGACCAGGAGGGGATAGCCCAGGGCTTTGATGGCATCGAGCCGGTTAAGCAGCTCCAGGTTTTGGGTTACAGTCTTGCCGAAACCGAGGCCGGGATCGAGGATGATGCGATCGTCGGGAATGCCGGCCCGCGCGGCCAGCTCCAGGGAAATGCCCAACTCGCGTTTGATGTCTTCGATCAGGTTTTCGTACTCGATACCCACATAGCGACCGCCCAGACGAGGATCGATCTGTGCTGCCTTCGGCGTGGAGCGATTGTGCATGAGCACGACGGCCGCGCCGGCCGCCGCCACAACGCCGGCCAGATCGGGGTCCAGTCGCAGGCCCCACACATCGTTGATCAGATCGGCGCCGGCTTCCAGGCAGGCAGCCGCGACGGCGGCCTTGCTCGTGTCCACCGAAAGAGGCGCCTCGGTGAGCCGGCGCAGCTCGCGCAGGACGGGCAGAACCCGGCGTAACTCCTCCTCGGCCGGAACCGGCTGCGAGCCGGGGCGTGTGCTCTCGCCGCCCAGGTCGAGCAGATCGGCCCCTTCGGCCAGCATGGTTTGGGCCTGGGCCAGCGCTGCCGCCACGAAGTCGGCCTGACGCAGGAGGCCGTCGCCGGAAAAGCTATCGGGCGTGAGGTTGAGGATGCCCATGATATAGGTGCGGCTGCCCCAGACGAACTCGGTCCGGCGCAGGCGCAGGCGCGGGGCAAGGGTGAGACTCATGGGAGGTCAGATGAACTCAGACGAGGATAGGAGGCGCAAAGGTCATTGAGCACACAGCGTTCGCAGCGGGGGCGTCGGGCCCGACAGACGAGGCGGCCATGCCGGATGAGATTGAGATGGAGCGGATAAAACCATTCGGGTGGAGCGTGAGCCTCGACAAACGCCATCACCCGGTCGGGGGTGGCGCGTTCCGGGACCAGGCCCAGGCGTCGTATCACGCGATGGACATGGGTATCGACCGGAAAGGCCGGCCGGCCAAAGGCAAAGAGCAAAAGCACCGAGGCCGTTTTGTTGCCTACCCCCTCCCATTGGGTCAGCCAGCGCCGGGCTTCGGCGACCGGCAACGCGGCCAGATGGCTCAGGTCGAAATGGCCCTGTTCTTCATAAAGACGACGCAGGAGCTTTTGCAGGCGAGGAGCCTTTTGCGCGGCCAGACCACCCGAGCGGATGACCGTTGCCAGTTCGGTCGTCGGCGCTCGCATCACCGCCTGCCAGTCCGGATAGGCGGCCCGCAACGCCGCGAAGGCACGGTCGGCATTACGATCGTTGGTATTTTGACTGAGGATGGTGAGGATCAATCCGGCAATAGGCTCATGCTCAGGAGGCCGCCAAACGGGAAGACCATAGACGGCGGCCAGACGGCGATGGACCGTAGCGAGGATGGTAACAGGGGTAGCATCGGAGGCATCCACGTCACCGCATTATACGGCGACAACGGCCGCGAAGCCAAGCACATGGAAGAAAGGGTCGGAACAGCTCCCCTGTTTTCCGGAATCGTTCCTCGGCTCTCGTCCCCCTTTAGCGCTTTCATCCGCCTGGGTTTGACCATGGGTTTTTTCTGATTTCTGATTTTCCTCTTGACAAGATGGTTAAGATGCCATAAACTGGTGTCAAACGATTGCGCAATCGTTTTTTCCTTACGATGACAAGAGGAAGGGTCATGCCCAGGCATTTGGTGACCATTCGTGATGTGGCGCAGCGGGCCGGTGTTTCCACCAGCACGGTCTCCCATGTGCTCAACGGGACGCGCTTCGTCAGCCCGGAGCTGACCGAGCGGGTGCGGCAGGCCATGATCGAATTGCGTTATCAACCGAACGCCGTCGCCCGCAGCCTGCGGCGCCGCGAAACCCTGACCCTGGGCATGGTGGTGCCGGATAACGCCAATCCGTTCTTCGCCATGATGGCGCGGGCGGTTGAAGACACCTGTTATCGTCAGGGTTACAGCCTCATCCTCACCAATTCGGAAGGCGATCTGACCCGTGAACTGACCAATATCAACGTCCTGGTGGCCAAACAGGTGGATGGGCTGATTCTGGCAGCGGTAGGGTTGGGGAGCCGGGAGTTGCAACGGGTGTTGCGTCAGGTGCCTACCGTCGTCGTGGACCGTGAGCTCTCCGGTATTGCTGCCGACACCTTGCTGGTCGACAATCTCGACGGCGGTTATCAGGCCACCCGCCATCTCATCGCGTTGGGCCATCGTCGCATCGGCTGTATCACCGGACCGTCGGTGACGACGCCCAGCGCCGAACGCGTGACCGGGTATCGCCGCGCTCTGAACGAGGCTGGGCTTCCTTACGATGAGCTATTGGTGGTGCGCGGGGATTTCCAGTTTGCCGGCGGCTACGCAGGCGCTCAGGCGCTCCTGGCGTTGCCCGAACCGCCGACGGCCATTTTTGCCTGTAATGACCTGATGGCCGTTGGCGCTATTGCTGCTGCCGCGGCCTTGGGCCGCCGCGTGCCCGACGATCTCAGCGTTGTCGGTTTCGATGACACTATTCTGGCCGCTTACATCACACCGGCGCTGACGACCGTGGCCCAACCCATCGCCGACATCGGTCGTCTGGCCACCGAAATGGTCTTGCAACGGATCCAGGCGCCCACCGATCCGCCGGTGCGCCGTGTTCTGCCAACCCGACTCGTCATTCGCCAATCCACCCACCCCCTTCCGGCCTCATAACCCCTCGTTCTTACGGAGCAAAAAGGGTATGGCACGCCCGCTCGTCGTTCTCGGCAGTCTCAATATGGATCTGGTCATCCGCGCCCCGCGACACCCACGGCCCGGTGAGACCCTGATCGGTAGCGATTTCGGTACCTTTCCCGGCGGCAAAGGCGCCAACCAGGCCGTGGCCATTGCCCGTCTGGGCCAGGAGGTTACCATGATCGGCTGTGTAGGCCGCGATGCCTTCGGCGATGCCCTGATCGCCACCTTGCAGGCTGCCGGTGTGGATACAACCGGCGTCACCCGCAGCGATGCTGCCACCGGTGTGGCTTTGATCACCCTCAGCGCAGCCGGCGAAAACACCATCGTCATCGCCCCCGGCGCCAACGGCATGGTTTCGCCGGAGCTTGTGCGCAGCCATGAGGCGCTTATCGCCGGAGCGGCAGCCCTTCTGCTGCAACTGGAGGTACCCTTGCCGGCGGTCGAAACGGCGGTCGCATTGGCCCACGCCCATGGTGTGCCCGTCATCCTCAATCCGGCGCCTGCACAGCCCTTGCCCGCCACCCTGATGCGACAGGTGGATTACCTGATCCCCAACCAACACGAGGCGGCCTTGTTGACGGGCTTGTCGGTCCATACGCCG
>Ga0197142_1001183_pt1 | contig 24204 bp, 21 predicted proteins | sample GBS60_MetaG_FD_148614 | JGI IMG/M metagenome (GOLD analysis project Ga0197142, IMG submission 148614) | Sediment microbial communities from Great Boiling Springs, Gerlach, Nevada, United States - GBS 60_MetaG | ecosystem: Environmental > Aquatic > Thermal springs > Hot (42-90C) > Sediment... | reverse complement strand
GAAATGTTTCTATGATCTTTTTGGGATCTTTAACTAATGATTTGTTTAAAAAATTATTTACCATCAATCTTTAACAATTCCTCTTTTTTTTAATTTTTCTTCTTCGAATTTCTTCATAATTTCTGGGGTTGTTTTCCATCGTTGATGAACAAAAAAATATTGTTCTGGAAAGAGTTTTACGTATTTTTCTAAGGTATTTACCCATTTTCTTGTCCATTCTTCTATAAGTTCATTTTTTATTTTATTTTTTTTGATTTCTTCTGTAATTCTACCAATGTATTCGTAGATTAATCGCATTTTACCGCTTTTCTCGTATAACATTGCAACAAAATAGACGTGAGAATTACTCGTATAAGCAATCAATGCAGGACCTTTATAAGTAGAAGCTGGACGATTCAAAAACTCAATCATAATACCTGCACCGCCTGCATTTTGATCGGGAGCAATTCCTAGTAGATTTCCTTCTTGAAGAAATTTAATAGCACTTAGTGAATCTTCCATACGAAATAATTTTGCACCAGTTATACTTCGCAATTTATAAAACCATCTATCGACATAAGGATTTCTGATGGATTTATAAATAATACCTGTTTTTGGAAAGAATCGAAAACCAAGATATTGAGCAAGATTTTCCCATGTACCTAAATGGCCGGATATCAAAATCACGGGTTCATTGTTTTTTAGCTTATTTTCTATTTCTTTTTCTGTAAGTGTTGATGATTCATCATAAATCATTTTTTTTCTAAACCATTTTTCTTTCATTCTTGTTTTTAAGAATGTATCTGCTAATAGCTTGCCTATATGTTCTAAATTTTTTTTATAAATATTTTCATAAAATTCTTTTTCTTTGTTAGGGAAAGCATGTTCTAAATTAGTATAAATAATTTTTTTGTATTTTTTGATTATTTTAAAAAAGAAAATAGTGATAAAATATCCTAATTTTTGAGCTATTTGATACGGTAAAATTCTAAACGGAATACTTAAAAAATATAATATTAAAAATAATATTAAATTGATAATTTTTTCCATATAATATCCTTTTTATGTTAACCATGCAGCACCAAATACTCCTGCAGAGTCTCCTAATTTATTTTTTAAAAGTGGGGTTCTTATGCTATGATAAAAAGCATATTTTTTTACTTTTTCGTATCCAATGGTATAGAGTTCTTCTATATTCGATAAACCTCCGCCAATAACAATTACCTCTGGATCAAAAACCGAAATTATTCCACCAACCGCTCTACCAAAATTTTCTAAGAATTCATCGAAGATTGTTTTTGCTGGTTCTATATTTCTTCTTGCATTTTGTATAATTTCTGGTACTTTTAAAGATACTCCTGTTTTTTTAAAGAATTGATTTTCTAGACCACTACCAGAAATTAATGTTTCTATACAACCGCGATTACCGCACCAACAAAGTGGTCCGTTTGGATCAATAGAAAAGTGTCCCCATTCCCCAGCAATACCATGCATACCTTTATAGATTTTTTTGTTGATTATTAAGCCACCACCACAACCAGTACCCATAATAATACCGAATATATTCTGATAATCTTTTGCTATGCCTGCTAAACTTTCTGCTAATGCAAAGCAATTGGCGTCGTTTTCGATAATAACTGGATGATCTAACAATTTCTCTAAATCCTTTTTTAGAGGATTGCCTATCAAAATTGTTGTATTAGCATTGATTACCTTTTCTGTGATTTGATCCACAATACCTGGTATTCCGATACCAATTGTAAAATCTGTATTTTGATAGTTCTTATGTAATGTGTGTTTTGCTTTATCGATTAAAAATTTTATGCCGTTCAGAATTTGTTCGTAGGTTTCTTTTTGGGTGGGAATTCTTTCTCGAAGTAGAACTTGATTTTCGGGATTTAATAATATTACTTCTGTTTTGGTTCCACCTAAATCTATGCCTATTTTAAACGTTTTTTGCATAAAGATAAAGATAAATTTTTAATTTTTAAGTTGTATTCAATCTTTTTTTAAAAAATTCTTCTATATGATCAACAGATTATCAAAAAAAAATTTTAAAGTTCAATTTTTTGTTATCGAATTTTTTGTAATATTACGATAAAAAGATTATGAAATCTCTTCTTATATCACATAAAAAAGAAATCAATGAAGATCTTATTTTAGAGAGCGAATGGATCCATGCACCTATTGAATGGGTATTTAAGGGTATAACACATTCCGAATGGATTGATGAATGGGGGGGAGGTCCTTCTAAATTTTTCGCGAAAGCTGGTGGCAAATACTTTTTGTGGGATGGCGAAATTCATGGTTCTGTCATCGAAATAAAAAAACCTAATAAAGTCATCTTTACTCTAAGAGAAAAAAACTGGAACGAATCATGGAAAGACTCTGTTGTAATCATTGAACTTTTAGAAGAGCGAAATGGAACAAGATTTATCTTAAAGCATTCCAATTTCCCCGATAAAAAGATCCAAAAAAAACACCAAGAAGGTTGGGGGGAATACTATATCGGACCATTAAAAGCATACTTAGAAAATAAGTATTATCTAGAAAATCAAAAGCCTACAAAAAGAAAAAAGCGAAGTTAAATTATTTATTTTGATTTGAGTTCATTGTATTAAAGCTATCATAATTTTTAAAAAAGATATTCCATTCCCGCGATTTGATTTTTTTTAAAAAACTCAAACTTATTGGTATTTGTACGATTCCAAACAAAAAACCAACGAGTGGAAATAAAGTAAAATATAAGGAAGACAAAAACCAACTTTTACTCTTTAAAAAATAAGACATAATACACGCAAGTATGATATAAAACGCATGTAATAAACTATACATAGAATAGATTTTAATTATCGTATGGATTTCCAACCAATCAAGATGGATTAATTTAATTTTTTTAAATATCAAATAAAATAATAAAATATTTTTATAATTTAAATAGAATATTGTTATAGCCCAGATAGACTGTAATATTGCTAATAATAGAATAATAGATATTAACTTGTTGAATTTTTTAATATAAAATGAAGGGTGATGAATGATTTTATCCTTCATCATCGTCAAATAAATCAAATCCAACAAGACTTGTTAAAAAATCTAAAAGTTCTCCAGGATTAAATCCTATCGTAAATCCATAGTATAATCCAAGGCGCAGTTGAATGTCTGTATAAAAAGATGGATTCGCAAAGTTATTTCTTTTTTTTAGGATCGGAGTAGATTCTTTTAATGGCTTTTTTGTTCCAATAGGTAAGTAGACATCGTAAAACTTATTTCGTTTGAGGTTTTGCTGGTTTTCTTGATTTAATAATTGTTTGGAAATATAATACTGTTTTAATTTCTCTGGGATTTCGTGCATATTTGTGTCTTTTTTTTCTTGAATTTTTTTTATTTCTTCTTCGAATTCTGGATTTTCTAGAATTTTTTTTCCAGTAAAACGTTCTGAACCGATCAATATTAGATTAAAATTGTGATGATCTAGATTTCCTATCATACCATTTTTTATTCCAATATTGTTACTATCTTCGCTCTGATAGAGTAATCCAACTTGTAAAAGGCTAATGCGCGTATTTATGCCAAAAGTTTTATTATGAACTTCGAATGTAAATACATCTAAGGAATCTTTTTTTACATTGTGTAAATAGGTATTACAAGATAAAAAAACAAAACTTAGAACAAGGATGATTGATTGTTGTATAAATCCAAAATCTTTTTGGCAAAACTGGAATATAGGTATTTTTTTACTTCGCTTATTTCTATCCATTTCGATTCAGTTTTATCTTGTTGATAAAATGTAAAATTTTTTTTATTTTCGTTTACCAAAAAAATGTATGCATCGAATAAATAGTTCATGATATTGTGTTTAAAGTTTCCTAAGAATGTATAAGGAGAATCCGAAATTTCTAAATGTTCTTTTTTTTCTTTTATTTCATATGGGAAAAAAAAGTGGTTTTTTAAGAATAGATGTTGATTTTTTATTATAAATATTTTATTATCTTTATTTATAATATAAATATAGATTATGATTTGTTGTTTTTGGTTGATCGACTTGGGAGGAATGTTTAGTTTTTCTTTTTTAGAGAAATTTTTTATGGAGCAATAAGAATTGATAGGGCAGTTAACACACTTAGGGTATTTGTAAATACATATTAATGAGCCCATTTCCATCATTGCTTGGTTATATTCCGAAGGTTGTACATTCGGAAAGTGGATTAATTCGTTTGCTAAATTTTTGATGCTTTTTTCGTTATAAGTTTGCTCCAATTCTTTGTAGAAAAAACGAAATAATAGTCTTTTTACGTTGCCATCTACCACAGCATAAGGTTTGTTGAATGCAATGCTTAAAATTGCAGATGCTGTGTAATCTCCTATACCAGGTAATTGGATTAAATCTTGATAATTATCAGGAAATTTACCGCAAAATTTTTCGCAAATAATTCTGGCAGTTTGATGAAGATTTTTTGCACGGTTGTAATAACCTAATCCAGACCATAATTCTAATACTTCTTCTGTCTTGGAATTTGCAAGGGTTTCTAGATCGGGAAATCTTTCTATAAATTGAAGATATTTATTTTCGATTTTGTTAATGACTGCTCCAACTCTCGTTTGTTGGAGCATTATCTCAGAAATCCATATTTTGTATGGATTCTTCGTTTCTCTAAAAGGGAGCTTTCTTTGATTTTTTATATACCATTCAAGAAGTTGCTCAACAAAATAAATTTTTTTATCTTGCAAATTTAAACTGTTGCCAATGCTTCTTTATTAACATATTCTCTGATATCAACAAAATGTCCTTCGATTGCAGCAGCTGCAGCCATTTCTGGACTAACTAAGTGGGTTCTACCACCTCTACCTTGTCGTCCTTCGAAATTTCTGTTAGAAGTAGATGCACAACGTTCTCCTTCTAAGAGATAATCATCATTCATGGCTAAACACATAGAACAACCAGAAAAACGCCATTCAAAACCAGCTTCTTTAAAAATTTGATCTAAACCTTCTTCTACAGCTTGTCTATAAACCCTACCAGAACCAGGTACAACAATAGCATTAACTTTGGGATGAACTCTTTTTCCTTCTTTAAGTTTTTCTTGAACGATTTTTGCAGCTCTACGCAAATCTTCGATTCGTGAATTGGTACAGCTTCCAATAAAAACTTTGTCGATTCGAATATCTTTTATAGGCATGTTGGGTTTTAGGTCCATGTATTTTAACGCCTGTCTTGCAGATTCTCTTTCAACAGGATCATCAAAATTTTCGGGGTCTGGTACTTTACCAGATATAGGAGCAACTTGACCGGGATTTGTTCCCCAACTTACCATAGGCTCAATATCTTCTGCTCGAAATTCATAAATTGTATCATAAGTTGCACCAGGATCGGATTTTAAGGATTTCCAAAATTCAACCGCTACATCAAAATCTTTTCCTTTGGGAGCATAATCTCTGCCTTTTAAATAATTAAACGTTTTTTCGTCTGGAGCAATTAAACCAGCTCTTGCACCAGCTTCTATGGACATGTTACAGATGGTCATTCTACCTTCCATTGATAGATTACGAATAGCTTCTCCTGCATATTCTATAACATGACCTGTTCCACCTTTGGTAGTAATTTTACCAATAATGTATAAAATAATATCTTTTGCAGAAACACCAAATCCTAACTTACCATCGATTTTTATCAACATATTTTTAGATTTTTTTTGTGGTAACGTTTGCGTTGCTAGTACATGTTCTACTTCGCTTGTACCAATACCAAATGCTAATGCACCAAATGCTCCATGTGTACTTGTATGGGAGTCTCCACAAACTATCACAGTACCTGGTAATGTTAAACCCATTTCTGGACCTATTACGTGTACAATACCTTGATCGGGATGGTTAATATCGAATAGTTTTATACCAAATTCTTCGCAATTTCTTTTTAATGTTTCCATTTGAATACGAGAAATTTCTCCTGCACCATTCCAATCTCTTGTTTTTGTAGAAACATTGTGATCCATCGTTGCAAAGGTTAAATCGGGACGTCGAACCTTTCTTTTGTTGATGCGTAAACCATCGAATGCTTGAGGCGATGTGACTTCGTGAACAAGATGCCGATCCACAAAGATTAGAGGTGTTGTTTTTCCATCATCATAAACTAAATGATTTTCCCAGATTTTATCATACATTGTTTTAGGTTTAGACATATAGCCATTTAAATAAAAATTTTTCTGTTGGCAATTGATTTATTATTTATTTAAAAAACAAATCAAATCTTCTTTTTTAAAAAAACTATCTTATTTCGTATAGGTTTAAACGATAACTATAACACCATCTTAGAAATAGCGAATTATATAATCGATAAAAATTTTTGTGAAAGAATTTTAAGCGTTTTTTTAAATTTTGATCTAAATCCAATAGTAATCTTGTTTCTTTTAAAACAATATTCGAAGACCATACGGTAATTTGGTTTAAATCGTTTAATGCCCATTTTAACTTTGCATTCATGTGTTTTAATATATCATGAGTATGTTGGTATTGAATTAAATCTTCTGTTCCCGAATCGAAAGCTAAAAAAGAATTGGTGGATTGAAAGTACTTACCAATATTCTGAATTGCAGTTTTTACATTCTTTTCGTCTAAATAAATTAGAACAGCTTCTATCATAATAAAATAAGGTTTTGGAAACGGATTTTTTAGAATAAAATCAATCCAGTTCCGATCAACGACAGAGCCTACAAGAATTTTTCTGTTGGGTTGATCTTCAAAAAACATTTTTCGTAATTCAATCGAATCTGGTAAATCGAACTCTAACCAGTAAAAGTTCTGGTTTGTAAGAGAATTTAGTCTTTCGTATCGTGTATTTAATCCAACTCCCATTTCTATGATTGTTCCTTGTTGGTTCTCCTGAATAAATTTTTTTACCCATTGATCAAACAAATAAGTCCTAAAAACATTTGTAAACAACGATGGTTTGTTCTTGAATTTTTTAAAATTATATGGTAATTGTTTTACTATTTCGATTGCTTTATTATCTTGTATAAGTGGATTCTTTTTTTGTGATTCCACTGCTCTTGCGTAAAGAGGAATAAATAAAGTTTCTTGAATTTCTCCTAGATTGATTTTTGAACTCATGTTTTAAGAGAATTTCTAAAAAAATAGAATGTCAAATCATTAAAAAGTTGATTTTTAAAAAATTTATAATAATTTGTGATAAAAATAAAATAAGGAGGTTAATTAGGAATAAAACTGTATGATTCAATTAACAGGCAATTTAGAGGGTTTAAAACCCTTTCAGCTAAATCGACTAAGAAGGCTTACAAGAAGAAAGGTTGACGAAGATCATATCATAACCCACGAGATCGCCAAAGAACTCACTCTAATATCTAATGAAATATTTCGGCAAATTGGTATATTGGTAGATAGAAAAGGTAAAATCTTATCTGTGATTGTTGGAGATGATAGGCAAATTTTAATACCAGAGCTTTCACGTGAGCGTTCTATTAGGTTAAGAGAAATAAGGTTAATTCATACCCATCTAAAAAAAGAACCTTTAACAGAAGAAGATTTATATGATTTAACATTACTTCGATTCGATACTATTACAGCAATTACTATTAATCCAGATGGTTTACCAGATAAATTTTATTCTGCTCGTCTTGCACCAGGATCAGAAAAGGGATACGAATTATTAGAAGTTGAACGTCCTGGGCAAAACAAATATAGTTTTAAAGATTTAGTTCATTTAATAGAAGAAGAATTCAAAAGACACTATGTAGAAACAAAAGAAGCAGAACATCTTTCTAAAGCAATTCTTGTAGGGGTATATACACCAGACATGAGAAAAAAGCGTTCACCAGAACATTCTATGGAAGAATTAAAGGAATTATGTAGGACGGCTGGTGTTAAACCAGTTCATGTAATTATTCAAAAACGTGATAAAATCGATTCTAGTTCTGTTGTTGGTTCTGGAAAATTAAAAGAAATAAGTTTTTTAGCTGTTCAAAAAAATGCGGATATGTTGATTTTTGATAGAGAATTAAGTCCATCACAAGCAATCAAGATATCACGAGAGACGGGATTAAAAATTATTGATCGTACTCAATTAATACTCGATATCTTCGCAAAACATGCCAAAAGTAGAGATGGTAAATTACAAGTAGAACTTGCGCAATTGCGTTATTTAAAAGGACGTCTAAGCGAAAAGGACGATAACATGTCCAGATTAACAGGAGGAATAGGCGGTAGAGGTCCAGGAGAGACAAAATTAGAAATCGGTAAACGAAGGGTAGAAGAGAGAATCCATCGTTTAGAAAAAGAACTAAAAAAGATAAAACAAAAACGAGAAGTGAACAGGAAATCGCGAAAAGAAGCAGAAATTCCAGTTATTTCTATTGTTGGATATACGAATGCGGGAAAATCAACTTTACTAAATGCTATGACAAATGCAAATGTCTATGCAGAGAATTTATTGTTTGCTACTTTGGACCCTACAACAAGAAGAGTTCGTTTTCCAGAAGAAAAAGAAGTAATTATAGCAGATACAGTGGGTTTTATCTACGATTTGCCACCAGATCTCGAAAAAGCTTTCGAAGCAACGTTAGAAGAATTGCAATATTCTCATTTGTTAATTCATTGTGTGGATGCAAGCGATCCTTTAAAAGAGCAAAAGATACGCGATGTGAATTCAATTCTAGAACGTTTAGGTTTACTTAGTATTCCTCAAATCATCGTTTACAATAAGATTGATTTATTAAGTGAAGAAGAACAGAACGAATATTTAAATCAAACCGAGAATCAAAATATTATAGGGATTAGTGCTCTAAAAAAAATTGGTTTAGATATTTTATTAAGAAAAATATTAAATGAATTAAATAAAAATTATTATAATAAAATGAAAAATGATGATATTCTTAGTAAATTAGAATATGATCAATCTTATGATAAGGAAATTGCATTTAGTTGATGATGAATTTCTAAAAAAAGAGGTTTGATTCATTAATAAAGAAATATAAGATTTTGATTGTATTTTTAATTTTTTTTATTTGATTTCAAATAGGTTTAAAAAAAATAAGCTTTTAAGGAGGTTTTATGAGTAATGTTTTTATCCTTGGGGGTGCCCAAACAGATTTTGCTCGAAACTGGACCAAGGAAGGTAAAACCTTTATGTCTATGTTTCGAGAAGTCGTAGAAGATGGATTAGCAGAAGTAGGATTAGATTATGACGAAATTATACGTTTGAATAAAGAAAACCGAATTGCCGTATTTGTTGGTAATTTTGACATGGAACAATATGCTAACCAAGGTCACTTAGGTGCATTCTTAACAGAAGTTCATCCAGCTTTCTTTGGTGTGCCTGGTGCTAGATACGAAGCTGCATGTGCGTCTGGTTCTGTTGCAATTGACGCTGCGCATACACACATTAGAGCTGGCGATTATGACGTTGCTATTGTAGTAGGAATAGAAATAATGAAGACCGTCAGTTCTGCAGTTGGTGGAGATTTCTTAGGTACTGCTGCTTATTACGAAAAAGAAGCAAAAGGGGTTAAATTTCCCTTCCCAAAATTGTTTGGAAAGTTGGCTGACGAAATCGTTAATCGCTACGGGCCTAAATTAGGCGAACAAAGAATTATGGATGATTTGGCAGAAATTTCTCGAATCAACTATAACAATGCAAAAAGAAATCCCTTAGCACAAACCAGAACTTGGTTTATGAATAAAGAACAAGCATGTTCAAGAGGAACATCTACGAATGCATTAGTTGGAGGACGATTAGCAATTTCTGATTGTTCCCAAGTAACAGATGGTGCAGCAATTTTAGTATTAGCTTCGCCCGAATACGCAAAAGAATTTTCGAAAAGAACAGGAAGACCAATAAACAAAATGGCTGTAATAAAAGGATGGGGTCATAGGGTTGCACCTTTAACATTCCAAGCAAAAATGGAAGAATCAAAAAATAATCCTTACTTATTACCATGGACAAGACAAGCAGTATTAGATGCTTACAAACGAGCAAAATTGGATGTGGATCAAATCGATGTAATAGAAACTCATGATTGTTTTACGTCGAGTGAATATGCTTCTATCTCTGCATTTGGATTAACAGAGCCCGGAGAAGAATATATAGCAATCGAAGAAGGTGTAATTGATTTCGAAGGAAATCCAAAAGGAAAAAGAAAAGTACCAGTAAATCCATCTGGTGGTTTAATCGGGGCTGGTCATCCCGTAGGTGCCTCTGGTGTTCGAATGGTGTTAGATATCTATAAACAAGTTACAGATCAAGCTGGGGATTACCAAGTTCCTGGTGCGAAAAATGGATTAACCTTAAATATCGGTGGAAGTGCTACAACCAATATGACTTTTGTCGTTGGTAGAGTAGAAAATTAACCAAAAAATCTCCCTTCTTAGGGAGATTTTTTATTCGTCAATTTCTGCATCTTCAGCTAAGGTTAAATCTAGTAATGATGTAATCATAAAATCGTTTTCTAACAAAAATCTACCAGTTTTGGAACACAAAGAAGATGTTATAATGAGCCATCCTCTTGGTATAAAAAAACCATCTTCATTAAAATGGTTCATAATTGTTTTATGAAGCGAGATGAATTTTTTTCCGTCTTTCATCATAAATCGAGTTTTACGAATCACTGGATATATAACAACATCGGGATCTCTTAATAATAAAAAATATTGTCTGCCTTTGATATTATGATCTCTGGTTAATTCTAGTTTAAGATTTTCTTTTTTTAATCGATGATTTAATTTTAAATATTCTTCGTCTGGTTCTGGAATTGTGTTAGAGATTACATAATCATAAAAATCTTTATCCTTCATTGCTTCGATCAAATCATGACCATTTCGAATCTGTGTTTTTAAATCCATAGGAACTCCTTAAATAGATTTTTTTATGATTTATATTATATAAATAAATTAACAAATTTTTACAAATTATAAACAAATTTTAACTTAATTAAATTCAATTTTACTATATTATCGTATTTTTTCAAGTCTTTTTTGTAAAATTAATATAAATTTTTTTAATTGATTTTTTAAATTTTTTTAAGTCATCTCTTACATAAAAAACGATTACATTTTGAAATTTTTCATTATATAAAAAATAAAAAATTAAAAAAGTTTAAAAAGTAAAAAATAAAAAATAGAGAAATTGAGAATCAATCTCAAAAAAGAATTGATATTTTTTTAAGTTAAAAAAAAATGGTAAAAAAACCTGGAGGTTGATTGTGAAGACAAAACACAAATTAATATATTTTGTTTGCATTTTGTTTTTGGGTTTCTTGGGAATTCAAGGGCAAAATGTAAGTACGGAAGAAAAAATCAAAATTTTAGAAAAAGAAATTGAACAATTAAAAGAAAAGAAAGCTACAAAACAATATAGGAGCTTTCAAGGATTAGGTCCAGCTGCATCTGGTGTTTATTATGTGGATGATGGTTTATCTTGGGGTGGTTATGGTGAAATAAAATTTAAAAACTATAAAACGCCTTATAAAGCAGATTTTGCAGATGTACATCGATTAATTCTTTATGCTGGGTATAAATTCAACGATTGGATTATTTTTAATAGCGAAACTGAGTACGAACATGCTGGAATCGAAACAAAAAAGATTACATTCTGCGAAGACGTTGTAGCTGGAACATGTAGAAAGAAAACAGAAAAAATTCAACAAGGCGAAGTATATACAGAATTTGCCTACATAGATTTCTTATTTTCTGATGCATTTCAAATAGCTGCGGGATTACAATTAATTCCAGTTGGTATTACAAATATTTACCACGAACCTACAACGTTTTTTACTGTTGAACGACCTTATACAGAAAGTGTGATAATTCCATCTACATGGAGAGATATTGGTATAATGATACATGGAAAGCTTTTTCAGGATTTAGTTTTATATAAAATTGGTGTATTCAATGGAATGGATGCAACTTCCTTTTCCGAAAATGATTGGATAAGAGGTGGAAGGCAAAAAGGAAGTAAGGTAAAGGCACAAGATTTAGCTTATGTTGCAGCAATTGATGTATTTCCTATCGAAGGTTTAACCATCGGAGGTTCTTATTATATTGGTGGTTCTGGACATAAAGATGTAGAAAAAGTAGACGTGTTATCTAGAATCGATTGGAATTTTGTAATACCAGGAGCGGATGATGTTTCCAAAAATCTAAGAAGTTATGTAGAAAAAAATTTTAAAAATTCTAGAAAGATAAATCCATTAATCCATCTTGCAGAAGGTCATATTAAATTCGAAATGGATGCCTTCTACTTTCAATCTTTACTTGCAAGAGGTTGGATAAAAGAAGACGATGTAAGAGCATTAAATAGTTTGACAAAGAAAAATATTGGTTCTACGGTAGAAGGTGCTTATTTTAACGTAGGTTATGATGTTGCAAAAATTTTTCGCTGGAACAAAAAACTGATTTTATTCTACCAAAACGAATATATAAATACACAAAAAAGAACTCTTCGCGATGGTGCTAAAATATATTTTGAAAATGAAATTGCGAATAACTCTGGTGGTTTATTAAAAACAAATTATACAGATAACAGTATGCCAAATAGTATTAATAGTACTGAGGTAAAATCTATTTATAGTCAACTAGGAATAGTTGGCGCACCAAATCCAGTAAACGATAGAAGAATACAAACAGTTGGTTTTGCGTTTTATCCTCATCCTAATGTATCGATTAAATTGGATTACGAAGATTGGAGTTCCAAATCAAATTATTATCAAGATAGTGATTTCTACAATCAGTCTAATAATAACATCGATGTAGTAAATTTAGCGATAACCTTTATTTTCTAAATTCTAAAAATCCCCTTTTATGGGGATTTTTTTATTAAATTCTACTTTACTCTTTTGTCTTGTTTAAATTAATGTTTATTATCAACTTATATGTTTAAAAGATATTTTTTTTTAGAAATCTTTATTGCTTTAAGATATCTTCGCGGTCATAGTAGACTCACAATTCTTAATACTGGTACAAGACTGTCGCTTCTATTTATGTCTTTGATGGTTTTTATTATGGTTGTAGTGCTTTCTGTATTTAATGGATTTCAAGCGGAAGTAAAACGTTCTTTGTGGAATTCTGGTTATCATATTACTATTACTTCTGTAAATTCACAAAAAACAATAAAAAATTATGATAAAATAATTCAATCAATTAATCTAAATAAAGATGTATTAAATAATAATATACGTTCTGTTTTTCCCTCTATACTGGTGAATGGATTATTAGAAGTTCAAGGACGATTCGAAGGTAAGGCAATTCGCGCAATTCCCGTAAACGATGAAGATCTAAAAAACAATTATCTTAGAGATTTTCCTAATCTTGTACATTTTGATCAATCCCTATTGCAGAATATCAATCAAGCCAATATTGCAATTATAGGGCGAGAAATGGCAAGATATTATGGTTGGCAAGTTGGTGATAAAATAACTATATTTCTTCCACAGGGAGGTATCTTTGCAAGAGGTATGCAAATTCAACGGGCAGATCTAATTATAGCTGGTTTTTTTCGAACAGGATTTTACGAATTTGATCTAAACCTTATATTTATTTCTCTTGCTACTGCACAACGTTTAATGAATTTACCCAATCAAACAACATCAATTATAGTTCAACTAAATGATTTGAATAACATCGATTATTATAAAGCTAAGTTAAGAGAAGTTTTGCCAGATAATCCTTATGAATATTCTATTTCTACGATAAAAGACGAAAGAGGTAATTTTCTTGCTGCATTACAACTAGAAAAAACGTTAATGATGATGATATTAGGACTGTTGATTTTAGCAGGAATTGCAGGAATATGGGTTACCTCTTTTTTGTTGGTTCAATCGAAACGAAAAAGTATTGGTATGTTAAGAGCAATGGGACTTTCGACCAAATCCATTTTAAATCTTTTTGTTTCTTATTCTATGTTAATTGGTTTTTTTGCTTGTTTATTGGGTGGAACCTTGGGAATCTTTGCGGCTCAAAATTTAGAAACTTTTATAAAATTTATAGAAGATTTGTTGAATCAAATTTGTTTGATGATTTTTCATCAATGTTCTACAATCCATCTTATACCAAAAAATATTTATTATTTTGATCATTTACCTGTAAATACAGATTTATCTTTTATTGTATCGATAGCAATGGTAACGATGATATTAAGTGGTTTTGCTGGTTATTTTCCAGCAAAAAAAGCATCTCAATTAGAACCAGTAGAAACTATTAGAAATGATTAGTTATGGTAAAGTTAGAAAATATTTTTAAAACATACATATCAGAAGGAGAAGAAATTCATGTCTTAAATGGAATCGATCTCGAAGTTAAAAAGGGAGAAATTATTTCCATCGAGGGTGCAAGTGGTTCGGGAAAAAGTACCTTGCTAAACATAATAGGAATCATTGATAAACCAGATCAAGGGAATTTATGGATTGATAACATAAAAATCGATGTGAATCAACAAGATAAATTGGATGAAATTCGTGCCTTAAAGATTGGTTTTATCTTTCAACATTACTATTTGCTTCCCGATTTCAACATTCTAGAAAATGTGATGATGCCTCTTTGGATTATGCAAAAAAGAAATATTTTTATCGATAACATTCAAGAACAAGCAAAAGAATTTCTAGATTTAGTTGGATTATCACATCGTTTATACCATTATCCATCTCAAATTTCGGGTGGCGAGATGGCACGAGCAACTGTGGCAAGAGCATTAGTGGGCAATAAAAAGCTTATCTTAGCAGATGAACCAACAGGTAATTTAGACAAAGAAAATTCTTACAAAATCATCGATTTATTGTGGAGTTTACAAAAAAAACTTCAATTTACTCTTATAATAGTTACGCATGACAGAGAATTAGCAGAAAAAATACCCAAACGATATAAATTAGACAATGGTAAATTACAAAGTATAGTAAAATGATTTGTCCAAATTGTAACAAACCCATTAGCGTTTTTAATCCAACGGAAGATTTAACTAAATCTACGATATATTGTGAACATTGTAATTCTTTTTCTCCTTTCTCTATTGCCTTAAGAAGTTATCCAAAATGTTCTTGTGGTATAATATTAAATGAAATTTATAAAGAAAAAAAATTAAAATGTTCAGATTGTTATCGAACATTTCGAGAAGAAATAAAAAACATTTTTCAAAATAAACATTTAGACGAAATTTATCTATTAGAAAAACAATCTATTACAAAATATATCATCGAAACTAAAAATGATTCTTTAATTCGATCGCGATATTATCTTTTTAAAGAAATTGTACAAGAAAATCAAAATAAAAATCAACATCAACCACTTTTACTAAAATCAATCCAAGAAGTGCCTATCAATACAAAAGAATGGGAAATGAGCATAAGAATGCGATATACGAGAAACATTCAAGGTTTAAATTATGCACTAAAATCAGATATGATTTATCTTTTATCTAATATATTATTAAATTCTAATTCTTTTATAATAAAAAATTTAAAAAAATATTATCATCTTTCGGAGATTGCAAAATCTAAACACATAGAACATTTTGGCATACAGGATAATTTAAAATTTCAAAATTTAAAAGTTCTGCTATTGAACAATCAACTCTTAACAAGGTTCTATGTAGGGGAAGAAGATCATTTTAGAGTAGAGACATTCTATTTTTTTAAACGTTCTACTACTGTCGAAAATATAATAGAAACTATTTTTTATGTCTATAAATTTTATCAACTATTGGATTCAATTTTTCTTTGGCAGGTTAGCCCAGAATTTGGGTTTTTAACAAGATGTCCATCGAATGCTGGAAGCGGAATAAGAATTTATCTAAGATTAAAGCTAAATCAACATTCTCGTATAAAAATTTTATATTTTTTTCAGAGAAATGATTTTTTTAAACGTCTAAAAAATTATAGTATTAGAGGGGATATGGGAGAAGGTTCAAAAATAAAAGATTATCTCACGATTGGTTGGGATATACCTTACTTGGAGATAAAAAATTTTGAATCGGACTTAAAAAAAAAGTTGCTTTATTGGTTTTATGAGATACTTAGTTATTCGAAAATTTATTAGAAGAACTTACAAGTTTAAAAAAATGAATGACAAATAATGAATGATGGATTTATATTAAAATGTATGTTTTAAAAAACGCTATTATTACAAAAGGAGTGTCATTATGTTTGATTTTACTAAAAGAGCCAAAAAGGTTTTGAATGAATACGCTCAACAAGAAGCAAAACGTTTAGGACACGATATGATTGGTCCTGAGCATATATTGCTAGGGCTACTAAGAGAAGAAGATTCTGTTGCGATAAAAATTTTAAAAAATCTACAAGTGGATCTAAAAGAATTAAAAAAAGAAATTGAAAGAAGAGCAAAACAAGGTAGTGGAGCATTACTCTTGGAATTATCTCCTAATCCAGATAAATATCAAAAGATTATCGATTATTCCAAAGAAGAAGCAAGGCGATTAAAGCATAACTACGTAGGTACAGAACATATCCTTTTGGCGTTATTAAGAGATAGTAATAATATTGTTGGTGCTACATTAGCTCAGTTTCAGATTAACTATTCTGTCATAAAAGGGGAAATTTTAAGAATCCTTGGTGTTGCATCGAATCCCACACCTTCTTCTACTTCTCAGCCAAGACAATTATCAGAAAAAAATAAAACACCTACGTTAGACGAATTTGCACGTGATTTAACCCAAATGGCTTATGAACGTAAGTTAGACCCAGTAATCGGAAGAGAAACCGAAATAACAAGGTTAACCCAAGTTTTATGTAGAAGAACAAAAAACAACCCAGTACTTATCGGAGAAGCTGGCGTAGGAAAAACTGCTATCGTAGAAGGATTAGCGATTCGAATTGCCAATGGCGAAGTACCCGATCTTCTATTAGATAAAAGAGTTGTCGCATTAGATTTAGCTTCTTTGGTAGCTGGAACAAAATATAGAGGAGAATTCGAAGATCGATTAAAAAAAATTTTAAGAGAGATTCAAAACGCGAAAAATGTGATTATCTTTATCGATGAATTGCATACGTTAATTGGTGCTGGCGCCGCAGAAGGAGCTATTGATGCTGCGAATATGTTAAAACCAGCCTTAGCACGAGGCGAAATTCAATGTATAGGTGCAACAACCCTAACAGAATACAGAAAGTACATCGAAAAAGACTCTGCATTAGAAAGAAGGTTTCAACCAATTCATGTTAAAGAACCTTCGGAAGATGATGCAATATTAATTCTAAAAGGTTTAAAATCTACCTTCGAAAAACATCATAAAGTTTATTACACAGACGAAGCAATAGAAATGGCTGTTAAGTTATCTGTACGCTATATTAACGACAGACATTTACCAGATAAAGCCATTGATATAATTGACGAGGCAGGTGCAAGAGCTCGATTACAAAATTCAAAACGACCGGAAGAAATTATTGCGTTAGAAGAAGAAATTAAACTCTTAACAAAGAAAAAAGATGATTTGGTAAAAGCTCAAGAATACGAAGCAGCTGCCCAAGTAAGAGACGAAATTGCTCTAAAAAAACAAGAATTGGAAAATCTTATCCAAGAATGGCAAGAAAAGCTTTCGACTTATGCGATTCAAATTGGAGAAGAAGATATCTATTCTGTTGTGAGTATGTGGACAGGTATTCCCTTAGAAAAAATCGAAGAGAGCGAAGCAAGTAAACTATTAAAGATGGAAGAAGAGTTAAAAAAACGTGTTGTTGGTCAAGAAGAAGCCATAGAAATGATTAGTCGTGCAGTAAGACGTTCAAGAACTGGGTTTAAAGATCCTCGTAAGCCTTCTGGTTCCTTTATTTTCTTAGGGCCAACAGGTGTGGGTAAAACAGAATTAGCAAGAGCATTAGCAGAGTTTCTTTTTGGAAAAGAAGAAAAACTACATCGATTAGATATGTCAGAATTTATGGAACCACATTCAGTATCTAAGCTCATTGGTTCGCCTCCTGGGTATATTGGATATGATGATGCTGGTCAGTTAACTGAGTATGTACGAAGAAATCCCTATTCTGTTATATTGTTTGACGAAATAGAAAAAGCTCATCCAGATGTTTTTAACATTTTATTGCAAATATTGGAAGAAGGAAATCTAACAGATACACATGGTCGAAGAGTTGATTTTAGAGATACCATTATTATAATGACCTCTAACATAGGTGCAAGAGAATTGCAAAAGAGTGGAAAAGTAGGGTTTTCTGAATCTCAAATTCGAAGAGAAGAAAGTAAAAAAGAAAAGGCTTTAGATGCATTAAAAAAACATTTTAATCCAGAATTTTTGAATAGGATTGACGAGGTAATTGTTTTCCATTCATTAACAAAAGATCAGATCAAATCTATTATTGATATTATGGTCAATCGCTTGAACAATTATCTCTTTGATAAAAAAATCAAAGTAGAATTAGATGGTTTAGCAAAAGAACATTTTTGCGAAAAAGGTTATGATGAAAAATATGGTGCAAGACCGTTAAGAAGATTAATTCAAAAAGAAGTAGAAGATTATTTAGCTAATAGATTTTTAGAAGGTGCGTATAAAGAACCTACTCAAATATTTATTACTTACAGTAGGAAAGAAGAAAAATTGAAATTTGAAGAAAAAGAATGGAATGAATACGATAAAATCTTTAAAGAAAAGCAATTAGAAAGAGAGAAAAAAGAGAAAGAAAAGAAAGAGAAGGGTTCGAAAATCACATTAAAAAAGATTAAGATAGAAGATACCGATCCAGAACCAGCAAATAGTGGGCAATTGATATAATATGCTAGAGACAAATTTATACTGGATATTTTTAGTAGCAATAGTAGTGATTTTTATTATTGCTACTAAGGTCTTTTTAAACAAGAAAAAAAGTAATGTCTTATTGGCAGAAATTGACAAAATAGAAACATTATTTATCAAAAATCATAAATATTATGAGCCATATCTAGCAATCAAATATCGCTATACAGTGAAGAAAAAGGAATACGAAGGAAACTGCAAAATACCTTTTAGCTTACTTACAGATATTAATAATAGTGTAGAATTATACTACAATTATGATTTAAACTTGCCAGTATTACAAATTAATCAAGAATATTATGTTGGTAATGAAGTTATAGAACATAAATTGATGTCTATAATCCCTTATCTTCCTATTAGATATTTAACGTCCGATCCTTCGCGAAATTTTGTTTTACCACTCAACAGAAAATATGGTTTTTTTAACAAGAAAATAAAAAAAATCTCTTAAACAAAAAAATATTTGTTTTTTATAGCATAGATAAAATTCCGACATTATGATTATGAGGTTATTTAAAAACAAAAAAATATCTGTTATGTGGGTTTATATTTTATTTGTGGGGAACATTTTATCAGCTTATCCACCAAATTACGAAAGTGCAATGGAATTATTCATAAACCAAAAATACGAAGAATCTTTAAATAAAATCCGTGAGGTTTTTGATAATTACAAAAATTCGTTAGAATTTCGGCTATTAGCTGCTGCAAATTACATTGAACTAAACAATTATGATAGTGCATTAGCACATTTAAAATATGCAATGAGCGATCATCCTGATTCTTATGAAGTATATATTTTAATGTCTGAGGTTTATATTAGAAAAAAACAGTTTAACAATGCTACAAATTTATTATACCAAGCATACAATCAATTTAAAAACGATAAGCAAAAGGATATTCAAATTCGTTACCAAATAGCTAAGGCTTCGTATTTTGCAAAGAATTATCAATTAGCACGAAAACAGTTAGAAACTATCATTGCACAAAATCCTACTTTTATGCCAGCTTTTTATCTAGATGGTTTAATTTATCTAATACAAAATAACTACGAATTAGCACAATTTCGCTTTAATGCAATTACGTCTTTAAAGGAAGCTGATAAAGATTTATTAAAAAGGGTTTATAACAATTTAGGAGTTTTGCAAGAAATTACAACAAAAAACAATCAACAAGCAATGAAGTATTACAAAAAAGCTTTATCTATTGATCCAAACTACGAGTTAGCAAAATCTAATTTAGCACGTATAGAAAAATAAATGAAAAAACAAACAGTAGGGATTTATACATTAGGTTGTAGGTTAAATATATACGAGTCTGATGGGATATTGAATCAGTTTATTTCTAATGGATATGAAGTTGTAAACTGGGATGATGGTCCTGATATAGCCATAATAAACACATGTACAGTTACAAGCCATGCAGATTCTAAAAATCGATATATAATAAGAAATTTATTAAAAAAAAATCCATTTGCAAAAATCATTGTAACGGGTTGTTATGCCCAAACAGACCAAGAAGAATTACAAAAAATACCAGGGATTTGGGCAATTATCGGAAACGAAAAAAAGAGTAAAATCTTTGAAATTTATGAGCAAAAAAATTTAAGCGAAGAAAAAGTAATTTATTCTTCTGGACCATTAAGCATTTTCGAAGAAAGTAAAAAAAGAAAATCCATTGAAGATCCTTTTAGCTATGGAAATGTAGTACCAATTAATCATACCAGAGCGTACTTAAAAATACAAGATGGTTGTGATAGGAAGTGTAGCTATTGTAAAATTCCCATGGCAAGAGGCGGTGGAATATCTCGCAGTATAGAAGAAATCCTCGATCAGATAGATCAGCTAGAAGCAAATAAAATACCCGAAATCGTTCTAACGGGGGTAAACATAGGCTGGTATAGGCATAAACACTATCGCTTTAACGATCTAATAGAAAAGATTTTAGAAAGATTAAAATTTAGTAGATTAAGAATATCAAGTATAGAACCTTCCGATGTAAATGAAAGATTAGCAGAATTATCTTTACATCCTAAGTTTTGTAATTTTTTACATGTACCATTACAAAGTGGCTCTGATAGAATCTTAAGAATGATGAAAAGAAGCTACAATTCCAAAACCTTTTCTTTAAGGATTGAAAAAGTATTAAAAATTAATCCAGAAATATTATTAGGGACAGATGTTATAGTTGGATTTCCAACAGAAACAGAAGAAGATTTTCGAAAAACCATTGATTTGATATTAAATTTAAATTTTGTAAACATCCATGCATTTCCTTTTTCGTTAAGAAAAGACACAGAAATAGAAAAATTTGTACAAAACAATAAAAATACCCTCGTACCAAAACATATTGTTCAAAATCGTATCAACGAATTATTTGAGATTAAAGAAAAACAAATGTTAAAATATTTAAAATATTCTCTTAATAAAATTTATCAAGGAATTGTAGAAGAAATAGAGAAAGAATACATCAAAGTTCTAACAGATAATTATTTAAATGTTAAAATCCCATGTCCAGAAATCAATTTTAAAAAAGGAATGATTTTACAAGTGCAAATTTATGATTTTAATAGAGTATTTAATCCTAATATAAAAAAGTACAATATAGAAATATTGGGTAAAATCGTATAGATTACATTTGTTTTAAATAATTTATATCTATGAATTTTTCTGGATCTTTCTGTGCAATAAAGCCATAAACATAAGGGTTAATGTTTAATGTCTTAATGATTTTACAACCTGCTTCTTGTATACAAAATCTCATTCTTTCTGAAGAAACTTTCTGAGAAATATCTGGCCCTGATGGTGCTTCTACACGTTCCCAATCTATGATTACAAAGATTCCATTTTGTTTTAAAATTCTTCCAGTGCCCAATATGCCCAAAGTAGGGTTAGCAAAAGTAGACAAAACACAAGAACAAAATATCATATCCATTTCGGGGATCCATTCGGGAAGAAGAGGATGTTCCGTTTTATCGACATAAAAGGGAATAAAGTTTTTATACCCTTCGCGTACTTTTCGTTTAAGGCATTCATCTATGAGTATTTCTTGACATTCAGCACCCCAAATAAAAATATCTTTTTCTCCATATTCGAAAAAGCTTGGCAGGTAGAAACCATTACCTATTCCAAAATCTAAAATGTTGATTTTATTCTTCCAATCGATTTGAGAAAAGATTTTTTCTACGGGAAATAATTCTCTTCTTTGGGGAGAAAGTAAATATCGATGATACTCTGGATCTTCGTAGTAGGGCAATCCTCTCATTTTTATTTTTCTCTTGATTGAATTTTGATTTTATTAAAACCGATTATTATAGGGTAGAAATATGAGAAAATCAATTTTTATATTTTTGGTTATTTTTCCTGTTATAATATTTGCAATTAATAGAGCAAAAGATATTCCCGGCGTAGATCCACTACCAATGGCAGTGGATAATACTCAACCTCAAGAACCAAAAGAATCTTCAACTCAAACAACTTTAAAACAAGATACTACAAAACTAACGCAAGATAAACCTACTTCTGAATATCCCGATTTCCCTCAAATTAGAAACTTACAAGTAATACCAGATCCTACTTATCCTTATTCAGCTAAAATTACTTGGGATGCAGTACCGCAGATTTCTACACCAATTTATGTAGTACGATATTCTCGACCCATAAGTACCAAAGAAATCTTGTTAAACTCTTATAATTTAACAAGTCCTCCATTAAGTCCAGATACAAGAACTTTTATCGATATAGATATGCCCGAAGGTGTTTATTACTATGCAGCAGTAACATCATATGAGCTTAGTAGAGATGGTGTACTAGTATTAAAACCAGGAATAAATTATACTATAACACCGTTTATTGTCTATCGTAGCGGAAATATCCAACCCTCAAGCATTACAACAACGGAAAAAGATAAAAATTTATCAACAGATCGTTCTAACTTAAAACCAGAAGATTTCGAAATATCCGAATTAAATGCACTCAATACAGAAAAAGGAGTTGTATTAAACTGGAAACCCGTAGAAATATCGGATATAAAATATAGAATCTATCGAAGTAAAGAGCCCTTAGATTCTAAAGAACGTATCGAAAAAGCCCAGTATTTAGGAGAATCACTTAAACCCAATTTTATTGATATGAATCCTTTACCAGAAGAAGCTGTTTTTTATGGTATAAGTGTCTATGATATGCAAACAAACAAAGAGTACACAAATTTAAAATTTCGAAAATCTTATATTTCTCATACTTATGAAAAACCCGCGATTGATTATCAATATTTAGAATATTTACCAAGCTCGTTGATTGCATATCAGGTAAACCAAAATACAATTCAACTATTTTGGGTAGATGCAGGACCTGCTGTAAGGTTTTATAAAATTTATAGGAACGATCATCCTATTTCTAAAGATGTGATTTTGTCTAAATCAAAATATTTAGGTAATGCCCAATCTGGTAGTGTTGGGTTTATTGACGAAAACTTAAAACCCGGAAGATATTTTTATGCAGTTATTCCAGTTATTTCCAACAATAATGAGTTAAGGGTTTTTTATGCTAACAAAACCTTTACAACTTATGGAATCATTATTCATGGAGATGCTGAACAACCAAAACAAGAAAAACAAGAGGATAAAAAGGCAATACAGACTGTATCAGAAGGAACGATTTCTGGTATAAAAAATATATCCATTCGTTTAGAGAATAAAAATAATGTTCGAATTACATGGGATTATATTCCCGATTATGCAAATCGTATTAGGGTCTTAATTTATCGGAGTCCTAAAAAAATTAGCGAATACGAAGATCTAAAAGAAAATAGCACTTACATCGGAGAATTTCCTCTTGTTGCAGGTGTTTATGTAGATCGCAATTTAGAATCAGGAAAATATTATTACAATTTTGTGGAATATAACATTCAAACGAACGAAATAACAGCTTTTTATTATCTAAAAAATCCCGTCGAAATAAAAGAAGAACAAAACATAGTAATCAACGATTTAGATTCAAATGAGCCTAAAAAAGAAATTAAGCAAGAAACAAAGCAAACTACGGAACAGCAAAAAGAAATAACCTCTCAACCTCAACCAAAAAAAGAAACCATTGATATAGATAAAGAAATAAACAAAATCGTTGATTTAATCTATAAACAAAAGGATTATTACAATGCAGAAAGAAAAATCAAGCAATTATTGATGAATTCAGATTTAAACCTTAATCAAAGAGGGAAAATTAAATTTGAATATGGTTATTTGTTATATAAATTAAATCGCTATAATGAAGCAAAAAGATATTTTATAGACGATGATGTTCTTCAATATGACAGCGAAAGAGCTAACTTTTGGTATAAAAGAATTATAGAAAGGGAATGATTATGGAACGAAAAAACTTAATAACGATATTATTGTTAGGTATCATCTTTATTGGTTCAGGTGTAATCTTAATTGCAATGGATTATCAAAAATTTAGAGAAAATTATAAAAAATTATA
>Ga0197142_1001181_pt1 | contig 24218 bp, 27 predicted proteins | sample GBS60_MetaG_FD_148614 | JGI IMG/M metagenome (GOLD analysis project Ga0197142, IMG submission 148614) | Sediment microbial communities from Great Boiling Springs, Gerlach, Nevada, United States - GBS 60_MetaG | ecosystem: Environmental > Aquatic > Thermal springs > Hot (42-90C) > Sediment... | reverse complement strand
GTAATAATTAAAAAAACATTTTAACAACCTTTACACTACTTTTTTACACCACTTTTTACCCAAACGTTTACCCTTTGTTATTTTTTTAATGTTTAATGTTTAACGTTATACGTTATACGTCTTATAAGATGTTAGAAGTTAGGTGTTAGATGTTAGACGAAATTTCCACACCTCCGAGGTGTTATATATTCCACACCTTGGGATATTTAAACGAAAAATTATTTTTTTTCTTATTTATCTAAAAATGTTTAAGGTTTAAAGTTTATGTTATACGTTCCACGTTCCACGTTATACGTTATACGTTTAGTGTTAGATGTTAGATGTTAGATGTTAGATGGTTGATGTTAGATGATTATGTGAGTCCGCCGGGACTCGAACCCGGAACCTGCTCCTTAAGAGGGAGATGCTCTACCAGTTGAGCTACGGACCCTGCGCCCAGAGGGACTCGAACCCCCAACCTAATGGTCCGAAGCCATTTGCTCTGTCCAATTGAGCTATGGGCGCTTTTCTATTATAATTATAATCGATAAGAAAAAATAAATCTAATAAGAATCAAAAACCATTATAAGTTTAAAAGAAACTTTTAAATGCTTTTTTTTATTGCCTATTTTTTTATTCTTTTTTTTATTCTTATTTTTTTAATATTTATTACCATTTATCTTATTTCTCTTATTTATTCTTCTTTTATGGGTTCACCTTATGTTGCAACAAAAGAAAACCAAGTTAATCTTATTTTAAAAAAACTTAAACCAAAAAAAGGAAAAATTTTTTTTGAATTAGGTTGTGGTGATGGAAGGGTTGTTAGAAAAGCCGTAAAAGACTATGGAGTTTTAGGTTTTGGTTTTGATGTTAATCCCCTTCTTTTGTGGTGGGCAAAATTTTTAGCAAAAAGGAAAGGCTTAAAAAATATTTTTTTTCAAAAAGAAAATATTTTAAATCTTTCTTATAAAAACGTTGACTATGTTTATTTTTTTCTTTTACCTGAACTTATTGAAAAGCTTAAAAAAAAATTAGAAAAAGAATTACCTAAAAAAGCCATTGTTGTTTCTCACGGATTTGCAATTTTGGGTTGGGAAAAAAAACTTTTTAAAAAAATCGAAGAAAAACCTTTTCCAACGTATTATTATAAAAAATAAGGAATTTATTCGGCTTGAGAAAGAGTAGCGGTTAAAGTTTTTATTTCGCCATTGCGCCAAACCTTTAATGTAACAATGTCACCTGCTTTTTTTTCTAAAATCAGACTAGCTAGTGAGTTTTCTTTTTCGCCTTTGACTCTTTTTCCATCAAACTCAATAATAATATCCTCAACTTCAATGCCAGCTTTTTCGGCCGGTGATCCTTCAACTACTTCAACAACATACGCTCCCTCAACCACATCATTTAATATCGCCGTTTGTTTATCAATCATTTGATAACGAACCCCTAAAAACGGTCGCTCAAATTTTCCCCCTTGTTTTTGAAATTTATCAAGAAGAGATTTGACCACATTTGAAGGGATAGCAAAACCAATATTTTGGCCTTCTTGGGCAATGGCGGTATTGACACCTATTACTTCTCCCCGACTGTTTAAAAGCGGTCCACCAGAGTTACCAGGGTTAATGGCGGCATCGGTTTGAATTACATTGTCAAGTTTTTCCACGTATCCTTCAAAGGGAGAACCAGCCGTTATTCCTCGACCAAGGCCTGAGATAATTCCAGAAGTAACTGTATTTTTAAACTCTCCAAGTGGAGTTCCAATAGCAATTACTAACTGACCCAATTTTAAATTATCAGAATCGCCTAAAGTTAATGTTTTAAGTCCGGAGGCATTGATTTTTAAAATGGCCAAATCGTTTAAAGGATCGCGATAAATTTTTTCAACATCATATTTTTTATTATCATAAGTTAAAACTTGATAAGAGGCATCAGTGTCAGAAACAACGTGTTTGTTGGTAATAATAAGCCCATTTGAATCAACAATAAAGCCACTGCCGATATTTTGTTCAATCTTTTTCTTTTGACCAGGAATCCGTCGAAAAGGCGAAAAAGGATCAAATGGATCAAACTCAAAAAAGCCACCGCTGACAGTTGTTTTTTTTATTCCAACAGTAACCACCGCCGGCAAACTATTTTCTACGACTTTTGTAATTACTGATTCTTCATAAACAACTATTTGTTTTTCGGTAGTTTTTGGAACGTTGGGAAGAAGGATTTGATTTTTTGGTAAAAAAGAATTAAAGTCAGGCAAATTTAAAAGTTTAGTTTTTTGAGCAAAAGCTAAAAATAAAATAAAAATAGCCAAAAGAGTAATTAATCTTCTCATAAAATTTATTTTAGCAAAACTTCAATTGCTTTATCAAGTTGTTTATCATCTTTTCGAGTTAAAGTGTTACCTTCTTTTACTTGATTTTCAATTTTAATTTCTGGTTCAATTCCTTTACTGTTGATCCAATCACCAGAAGGCAGAATCCATTTGGCAACCGTAACGTGAAGCCCGGCTCCTTCTTTTAAATCAATTGCTTCTTGGACTGATCCTTTGCCAAAAGTTTTTTCACCAATAATTTTGGCTCTTTTGTAATCACGTAATGTGCCAGCTAAAATTTCAGAAGCCGACGCTGAACCTTTGTTGACTAGGACCACTAAAGGAATATCTAAAAGTTCACCAAAACGAATCACTTTATACTCTTTTGTCAAAACCGATGTTGATTCTTGCCTAACAACCAGTTTTCCCATGGGTAAAAACTCAGAAGCAAGGTAAACCGCCCCTTCTAAATAACCACCGGGATTATCGCGTAAATCTAAAACCATTCCTTTAATTTGTTTTTTTGCCCATTTTTCTTTGATTTCAAAAACCGCTTTATCCCACTCATCAAAAGTGTTTTCGCCAAATTGATTAACTTTTAAAATAACAACATTTTTTTCATAAGAAAGTTCAACCGAAGGAACCTTAATTTCATCGCGAACAATTATTACCTCAATTTCTTTCCCCTCTCTTTCTAATGTTAGTTTTACTTTTGTTCCTTTTGGGCCTCGGATTTTGGAAACGGCATAGGTTAAACTCCATCCCTTTGTTGATTGATTATCAACTTCGTTGATAAAATCACCGGCTTTAATCCCCGCTTTTTCCGCCGGTGAGTTTTTTAAGGGAGCAACAACAATTACTCGATTGTCCTTCATTCCAAGTTGCGCCCCAATTCCTTCAAATTTGCCTTGAAGATCATTTTTTGATTGTTTGTTTTCCTCAGGGGTTAAAAAAAAGGTGTAAGGATCATCTAACGATGAAACCATTCCTTTTATTGCTCCGTAAAACATTTTTTTGGGGTCAAGCTTTTTTTTATCAATAAATTTTTTTTCTACTTTTTCCCAAGTATCCCAAAACAAAGAAAAGTCAAGATTTTTTTCGGCCGCTTTGTTATCAACGTTTATAATATTGTAAGTGGGTCGTTCAATCTTTTTTTGATTAGCTTGGTATTCGCCAAGTTTATAGCCGAAACCAAAAATAAGAATGATAAAAGAAACAACAAAAAGAATCTCGGTTATTTTTTTGGTTAAAGAAAATGAAGGCTCTTTTTGGTTATTCATAAAAAATCATTTTACTGGAATTTTTATCAATAAAACAAGACCAATTTTTTTTAATTTTTTCAAAATCGTTTAATTTTTTGAACTGAAAACTAGGAAGAGGTGTTTCTTTTATAAGTTTTTTTATTGTTAAAAAACCTTTTGCTCCCAATGCTTCGACTTTTGTTTGAAGAATGGAGTTTAGTTCTTCGGCAACAACAAGTTTGTTTTCCACTGCTTCAGCAAAAATCTCAGTTTCTTTTTCTAAAACAAAGATTTTTGCCCCAAAGATTTCTTTTGCCTCTTCTTTTAACTCGACTTCTTCTTTTTTTTTAATTTTTATCATAATTTCCTCTTTTTCAATTTTTTCTACTTCACCGAGGATAGGAGAAAAAAATATATTCCCTTTTCCCTCATTTTCTTCAAGTTCAATAAGCAAAAAGCCATCATGATGATTTATTTCTTTTAAAACACCATCCCATTCACTTTTTATTTTTTTTGTTTTAAAAAATCCTTTTTTTAAAGCTAAGACTTCACCTTTTTTTACTTTTTCGCCGATAAATTTTTTAAGGTAAGAAAAAATGTTTTTAGAAGCAACGCCAAGTTTTTTGGCAAGATCAACTTTTATAATTTTGGGATTTAAAACTTCAAAAAGTTTAGTCTCAAAATCAATTTTTTGTCCCGCTTTTACTAAAACTTTTGCGTTTGGCGGAATTGGTAAAAAAACGTCCATAAATTAAGTATAACCAGTAAATAATAAACATTCAACCACATCATCTACCAAGGTGTTGGGTTTTTCTTCTTTACTTGTTATTTTTTTTATGTTATAATGAAATTCTTATGAAAAAAGGCATACACCCAACTTATTATGAGGATGCGGTTGTTGTTTGTAGTTGTGGTAATACTTTTACCGCAGGTTCCACAAAAAAAGAAATTCATGTTGAGGTATGTCATAAATGTCACCCATTTTATACTGGTCAACATCGGTATTTAGACGTTAAAGGACGAGTAGAATCATTTCAAAAAAAGCAAGAAAAAGCAAAAAAATATCAAGCAAAAAAACCAGCTAAGAAAAAAGAAGAAAAAGAAGAATATCAGCCAAAAACATTAAGAGAACTTTTAGAGGCAATTTGATATAATATAAAATTCCCAAGACCCGGGTTGCTGTTTTTTAAAACAGCGTAAAAAAAGTTATAACTTTTTCCCGGCGAGGAAAAAAATATGCCAAATCAAAAAAAAATTGAAAAAGCCCAAACACTAGCAAAACTTCTTTCTTCCAAAAAAAACTTTTTAATAATCAAATTTACCAATATCTCTCATCAAAGACTTGAACAACTGAGAAAAAACTTAAAAGAAAAACAAGCAAAATTAACGGTTATAAAAAACACTCTTTTTGAAAAAGCTTTAGAAAGTTTAGTAAACATTAATCAAAAATTTAAAGAAATAAAGGAAAAATTTTTTCCCTTGCGGGAAAATTCAGCTCTTCTTATTTTTGAAGGCGATTGGAGTGAGGCGCTTTCTTCTTTTTATAAATTTGCTAAAAACGAAGGAACACTTTTTTTTAAATTTGCGTTTTTAGATGATGTTGTTTATTCTGAAAACGACTTAATAAAACTTTCACAGTTGCCATCGAAAAATGAACTTTTAGCAAAAATAATTGGTGGTCTTAAGTCGCCCTCATCGCGTTTAGTTTATGCTTTAAAGTTTTCTTTTTTTAGACTATCAAATGTTATCAGTCAAATTGGAAAAAAGAAGGGAGGTGAAAAAAATGGCAACTGAGGCAAAACTTTCAGAAAAATTACAAAAGATTGCTTCAGAAATTGAAGGATTAACCGCCTTAGAAATGGCAGAACTGGCCAAATATTTAGAAGAAAAGTTTGGTGTCTCGGCTATGCCGGCAATGGCGGTTGCGGCGCAACAAGATATTTCTTCTTCTTCTGAAAAAGCAACAGCTGAAGAAAAATCAACTTTTACAGTTGTTTTAACTGATGCTGGGGCTAATAAGTTAAACGTTATCAAAGTAGTAAGAGAAATTCTTCCTAATTTAGGTCTTATGGAAGCAAAAAAAGCGGTAGAGACTTTACCTTTTGAAGTTTTAAAAGAAGTAAAGAAAGAACAAGCTGAAGAAGCAAAAAAGAAACTTGAAGCAGCTGGGGCAAAAGTGGAGCTAAAATAATTGAAAAATAACTTAAAATCGTAAAAATACATCTAAAGACATCTATGAAAAAATCTGATTATGGTGCTGATTCTATTGTTGTTTTAGAAGGGCTTGAGCCGGTAAGAAAACGGCCAGGAATGTATATTGGAACAACATCGCAGATGGGAATAAATCAATGTTTAAATGAGATTGTTGATAATGCAATTGATGAGGCTTTGGCTGGTTTTTGTCGAAATATTGAAATTGTCATTGAGGAAAATAATTATTTAACTGTTTTTGATGATGGAAGAGGAATTCCGGTAGATATCTTACCCAAATATGGCGTTTCGGCTTTGGAAATTGTAATGACAAAGCTTCACGCTGGTGGAAAATTTACCCCAGGTGCCTATAAAGTTTCCGGTGGTCTTCATGGAGTTGGTGCTTCAGTAGTTAATGCTTTATCATCGCATCTTATTGTTGAAGTGGCTCGTGATGGTTGTCTTTTTCGTCAAGAGTACAAACGGGGCGTTCCTCTTTATCCGGTAAAAAAAGTCGAAAGTTCAGTTTTAGGCTTTAATAATGTTTCAGGAACAGCCGTTTCTTTTCTTCCTGATTTTGAGATTTTTAAAGAAACGATAGAATTAAATTATCCCTTTTTTAAAAAGCAGATTAAAGAACGAGCCTATTTAATAAGCGGTGTTTATTTTCGTATCCTCAACAAAAAAGAAAAAGAAAAACTGGCTTATTATTTTGATGGTGGCATTGTTTCTTTGGTTTCTGATTTAAATCGCGGAAAAAAAGTTTTGTTTAGCGATCCGATTTTTATCAAAAAACAAATTGATGATAAAGAAGTTCAAGTTGCTCTTCAATACACCGATTCAATTACAGAAAACGTTCACTCGTATGTTAATGTAATAAACACAGTTGAAGGCGGGACTCATTTAACTGGTTTTCGAACCGCTTTAACCAAAGCTATCAACAGTTATGCGAAAAAAGAATTAGGCGAGAAAAATGATGAAGAACCCTTTATAGGTGAAGATGTAAAAGAAGGATTAACCGCGGTTGTCTATGTAAAAATGCCTTCAACCAATCTTCAATTTGAAGGGCAAACTAAAGCTAAACTAGGTAATTCTGAGATTCAAACTTTAGTGCAACAAACAGTTTTTGAAAATTTGACCACTTTTTTTGAAGAAAATCCAAAAATTGCCAAAATTATTTTAGAAAAGGTTTTTTTGGCACAAAAAGCGCGACTGGCTGCCAAAGCGGCCAAAGAAGCGGTTTTAAGAAAAGGCGCTTTGGAGGGCGTTTCTCTTCCGGGAAAATTAGCTGATTGCCAAGAAAGAAATCCGGCATTATCTGAGCTTTTTATTGTTGAAGGTGATTCGGCAGGTGGTTCTGCCAAACAAGGGCGCGACCGGCGTACCCAAGCGATTTTACCACTTCGGGGTAAGATTTTAAATACCGAAAGAGCATATTTAGATAAAATTTTATCGTTTAAAGAATTAAAAGATTTAGTTGTGGCTTTGGGAATGGGAATTGGTGAGTCAATTGATTATAAAAAGCTTCGATATCATAAAATTATTATTATGACTGATGCCGATGTTGACGGTGAACATATTCGAACTTTACTTTTAACCTTTTTTTATCGTCATTTGCCTGATATTATAAAAAAAGGCCATCTTTACATTGCTCAGCCACCTTTGTATAAAATCCAAGCGGGTAAAAAAGTTTTTTATGTTTATTCTGATGAAGAGAAAGAAAAAAAATTGGCTGAGATCTTAAATGAAGAACCTTATAAAAGCAACCCTCACCTTATTGTTATCCAGCGATATAAAGGTTTGGGAGAAATGAATCCTGATCAACTTTGGGAAACAACCATGAATCCACAAAATCGGGTTTTAAAACAAGTATCAATTTCTGACGCTGAAGAAGCTGATTATGTTTTTTCAATGCTTATGGGTGAAGAAGTGGCCCCAAGAAAGAAATTCATCATTACTCACGCAAAATTGGCTAATTTAGATTTATAAGTTATAAATTTTATAAAAACCTATGGATATCAAAAAAATAAAAGCTGGAAAAAATCCACCGCAAGAGATTAATGTTTTTATCGAAATTTCTCAAGGATCCTCAGTAAAATACGAGTTAGATAAAGAAGCGGGTGTAATTACCGTAGATCGATTTGCTTATACTGCGATGTTTTACCCTTTTAATTATGGTTTTGTCCCCAACACTAAAGCCGAAGACGGTGATCCCTTGGATGTTTTGGTAATTTCTTCTTATCCCGTTTATCCTGGATGTATCATCCCTGCTCGTCCAATTGGGATGCTTGAGATGGAAGATGAGGCAGGTGTTGATACAAAAATTATTGCTTTGCCGACAAAAAAGGTTGATCCTTTTTATGCTAATATCGAAAGTATTGAAGACTTACCTCAAAAGATTAAAGAAATGATTCAACACTTTTTTAATCATTATAAAGAGCTTGAACCTGGAAAATGGGTAAAAACTAAAAGATTTTTAGGGAAAAAAGAAGCAGAAGAGGCGATTAAGAAAGGGATGGTTAAACGTTAAACGTTCAACATTAAACGTTAAACATTTTCGGATAAATCAGATAAATCAGAAGAATTCGGAAGAATTCAGATAAGTAAGAAAAAAAGTTAACATTAAACATTAAAAAAATAATAAAGTGTAAACATTGGGCAAAAATAGTGTAAAGCTTGTTAAAATGTTTTTTTAATTATTACACGTTACACGTTATACGTTACACGTTTTATAAGGTATTTGATATTTGATGTTAGATGTTAGGTGTTAGAAGTTAGAAGTTAGTTGTTAGTTGTTAGTTGTTAGTTGATTTTTATGACGCAGATTAAACCAACAGAAATCACAAGTGAAATGAAGCAGGCGTATTTGAATTACGCCATGTCGGTTATTGTTTCGCGTGCTTTACCTGATGCGCGTGATGGTTTAAAACCGGTTCAGCGGCGAATTTTGTATGTGATGTATAAGATGGGTTTGACTTTTGGCGCTCGTTTTTCAAAATCAGCCAAAATCGTTGGTGAGGTTTTGGGAAAGTATCATCCGCATGGTGATGCACCAGTCTATGAAGCATTAGCTCGAATGGCGCAAGATTTTTCTATGCGCTATCCTTTAATTTTTGGCCAAGGTAACTTTGGTTCGATTGATGGCGATCCACCAGCAGCCATGCGTTATACTGAAGCAAAGCTTTCAAAAATTGCAGAAGAGATGCTTTATGATATTGAAAAAGATACTGTTTTTTGGATTGATAACTTTGATGGTACTTTAAAAGAACCTTTATATTTACCAGCAAAACTTCCCAATTTACTTTTAATGGGAGCGGAAGGGATTGCTGTTGGAATGGCAACCAAAATTCCTCCTCATAACCTTTCAGAGGTGGTTGATGCTTTGGTTTTAATGATTGATCGGGCATCGGTTGATAAAAAAATTTTGGAAGAGAAAGAAAAAGCTCTTGATCTTATTAAAGAGCTAAATTTTCCGGTTGAGTTGGATGAGATATTAAATTATATTAAAGGCCCTGATTTCCCAACTGGTGGGATAATTTATGGTTTTTCTGATATTAAAAATGCATATGCTAATGGTCGCGGTTCAATTCTTATTCGCGGAAAAATTGAAGAAGAAGATTTAGGTCATGGAAAAACTGCTATTGTTATTAAAGAAATTCCTTATCAAGTAAATAAAGCAGCCTTGGTTGAGAAAATCGCCAAACTTGTTCAAGAAAAAAAGATTGTTGGTATTTCTGATCTTCGTGATGAGTCGGACAGAGAAGGAATGCGGGTAGTAATTGAGGTAAAGCGAGATGCTTCGTACAAAAAGGTTTTAAACAATCTTTTTAAATATACTGAACTACAAACGACCTTTCCTGTTAATATGGTGGCTTTGGTTGATGGAGTGCCACAAACTTTAGGACTAAAATCAATTTTGGAAATATATCTTCGCCATCGAATGGAGGTAGTAATAAGACGTTCTTCTTTTGAGTTAGAAAAAGCCAAATCTCGCGCTCATATTTTAGAAGGCTATTTAATAGCTTTGGATAATATTGATGAGGTAATTAACTTAATTAAAAAATCAAAAAATGAAGAAGAAGCAAAAAACGGATTAATTGAGAAATTTAATTTAACCGCCATTCAAGCCCAAGCGATTTTAGATATGCCCTTAAAAAGATTAACGGCTTTAGAACGAGAAAAAATTGAGGGTGAGTTAACGACATTAAAAGAATTAATCAACTATCTTCTTTCCCTTTTAAAAGATATTTTTAAGGTGTTAAAAGTAATTAAAGACGAGCTTTTATATCTTAAACAAAAATATGGTGATAGCCGGCGAACTGAGATTGTAAAAACCAAACCAGGAGAAATTACCGATGAGCAGCTAATTGAAAATAAAGAAGTAATTGTGGTTTTGACAAAAGAAGGTTATATTAAACAAGTGCCACGAGAGATTTTTAGAGTTCAAAATCGAGGTGGTAAAGGAGTTTCTGGGATGGAGACAAAAGAAAGCGATAATGTTTATTTTATAACCTCAGCGATGACTCATGACTATATGCTTTTTTTCTCAAATTTTGGTCGAGTTTTTGAATTGCGGGTTTGGGATATTCCTGTTGGTTCGAGAGTAGCCAAAGGAAAAGCCATTGTTAATCTTTTATCACTAAAAGAAGGAGAAAAAATTACCTCAGTTTTAGTTTATGATAAAAAAATTTTAGAAGAAAAAGACAAATATTTTGTTTTAATGGTAACAAAAAAAGGAATTGTTAAAAAAACTCCTTTTTCAGAATACACAAATATAAGAAGCAATGGGATAATTGCCATTAAATTAGAACCGTCAGATGAGCTTTTATGGGTAAAGTTAACTGATGGCAAAAAAATGGTAATTTTGGTTTCTTCTTATGGGAAAGCGATTATTTTTAAAGAAGATGAGGTAAGAATTACTGGCCGGGCGGCAATTGGAGTTAAGGGAATGGAAATTGAAAAAGAAGGTTTTGTTGTAGCGGCTGATGTTTTTTCGGCTGATGAGTTTAATAAAGAGATTTTGGTGATTGGTGAACATGGGATTGGGAAAAAAACTTCTTTATCTTTTTTTAAAGGTCAACATCGTGGAGGAAAAGGAATAAAAATTGCTTCAGTTGACGAAAAATTTGGCAAAGTGGCATTTGCCCAAATTATCAAAGAAGATGACAAAACTGTTGTTATTACCAGCAGTCTAGGTCAGATAGTAAAAATTCCACTTTCTTCTATTCCAAGCCGGTCAAGAACAGCAAAAGGAGTAATTTTGATGCGTTTTTCTCAAAAAAATGATCGGGTGGCTTCTGCGGCGTTTGTTTAAGCGATTAAAAGAGAAATTTATTTTTTGGTTGTGGTTTATTTTTACTTATTTAATGTGATTGCACTAAATAAGTAAAATAATTTACAAATTTAATTTTAAAGCCTAAAATATTTTTTTATTTTAATCCTCATTCTCTATTCTTTCAGCAACAATATATTTCATATACTTTGCCCCTTCAACAATCACCCATCCCATTTCTTTTTTTTCTTTTTGAACTCTAAAAGTTTTTTTATCGAATACTCGATAATTTCTGGGTGATTTTTATCTTTAAGATAAACAAAAACCTTATCATCTTTTTCATCTAAGTAGATTATTTGTTTTTTTCAAGATTTTTTAGAGTGCGCAGGACTTTTCTTTCTTTTTCTTTTTTTGTCATACCAACGCAGATTTTAAGATATTGGTTGCAATATCAATAAGCATCCACATCGCTATTGCTTCTTTTCGACCATAAAAAAATGAATAACCAACCAACAAACTCTCACAAAAATAATCTAATATTTTATTTATTATTTCTCCACGTTTTATTTTTCTTTTTTCATATAGAAATTATTTTACTAAGTTTTATGTTATTTTAGTAAATGAGTGCGATCGCATCAAATTGGTAAAGATATTTATTAAGAAAGCTTGGTTTTTGATGTTAAAGATAATTAGATATTTTTGATAGAAGAAATTAATTGTTAGATGAATAAATTAATTAGTATTTCACGATAAATATTAAAAAATAAGTTTTATTGTTTAAATTTCATTGTAAGATTTTATTTTACTCCTTGATAAGAAACATAAGGAAGAAGGGCTAAAAAACGGGCATATTTTATCTGTTTAGCAAGTCGTCTTTGATGCCTGGCACAAAGGTGACTTACATCCCTTGCCATAATTTTTTTTCTTGGGGTTAAAAACTTTTCTAAAACATTTGGTTGTTTAAATGTTGGTTCAGTTTTGGTTTGGCAAAAATAACAATTTTTCATAAATTATTTTAAAAATTTCCAATTTAAAAAGGAATGTCGTTTTCATCGATGTTTACATTTTCTTCTAATTTTTCATTATTAGTTTGCTGTTTTTCATTTTTTTCTTCTTTTTCATTTGACTCATTGCGACTTACAATTACTTCCTCTTTTGGTAATGTGTCTTCTTCCACTGGAATTGCCTCTTTTTCTACATCTTCTGGTTCAACTTTGGCGGCTTCGATTTTTTCCATTTCGGCAATTTTTTTACCATCGGAAAATACAATAAAGTCATCAAGAACAATTTCGGCAATTGTTCTTTGGATATTATCGCGACCGGTAAAGGTACGATAGGTAAGTCGGCCTTCAATATAAACTTTACTCCCTTTATTTAAAAGTTTTCCACAAAGTTCAGCTAGTTTTTGCCAAGCAACAATTCGATGATATTGGACTTCTTCGCGTTGCTCACCTTTACTCGTGGTCCATGAACGATTGGTGGCTAAACCAAAGGTACAAATAGCAGTACCGGCCGGTGTATATTTTAACTCTGGATCACGAGTTAGATTACCAACTAACATTACACGATTAAGACAACGACCTGCCATAGTTTTTTATTTTTCTTTTTTAACTAATAATAAATACCGAATAATTTTTTCATTAAAGTCTAGTTTTCTTTTAAAAGGAAGAATATTTTTCTTTTCCATGGTAAAAGTTAAAATAAAGTAGATAGCTTTCTCTTTTTTCTTTATTGGATACGCTAAAAGCCTTTCACCCCATTTTTCCTTGTTTTGAAGTTTTCCTTCGTGTTTTTCAATTGTTTCCTCAACTAATTTTAAATCTTCTTCTTTTTCAAGAAGAAGGATAAGCTCGTACATCAAAATTCTTCTATCATCTAACTTCTAATATCTACCGCCATTTTTTTTTAAAATTTGCTTTTTAAATTATTATAATTAAAAAAATGGAAAAAATCAAGAGGAATATTTTAGTTATTGGTTATTGGTTATTGGTTATTGGTTTTCTTTTTTATACTCGCTTTGTGGGTTATAGCTGGGGTCTTCCCTACCCGATGCATCCGGATGAAAGAAATATGGCAGTTGCTGTTCAAGGATTAACCTGTAATCTTTTAAATTTCGAGTTTCGAATTGAGAATTTTAAAAAATGTTTTAATCCACACTTTTTTGCTTATGGACAGTTACCACTTTATTTAGCTTATTTTTTGATTTGGGCATATCGTGGGTTTTTAAATTTTGGAAAAATTTTTATTTCTTTTACTGAGGCGACTATTGCTTTACGTTTTATTTCGGCATTTTCATCGATATTTTCGGCAGTAATTGTTATAAAAATTTTAAAGATAATCACCAAAGAAAAAGAAAAAATTTGGTGGTGGTTTGTAGTTATCTTTTCGCCATTTTTTATCCAATTTTCTCATTTTGGCACTACCGAATCACTTTTAATGCTTTTTTATTTATTTTTAATCTATTTTTCCCTATTGTTACATGATAAAAAAATTCAAATTGATAAATTTATTCTTTTTTCGGGTTTGGTTTGTGGATTAAGTTTGGCAACTAAAGTATCTTCAGTTATTTATTTATTATTACCTTTTTTTTCAATTTTTTTAATTAAAAATAAAAATTTATATCAAAAGATTTTTTTTATTGGTTATTTATCAGTTGAAAGTTTGCTTTTTTTTCTAATTTTTTCCCCACACAACTTTATTTCTTGGCCAGAGTTTATTGGTGCTTTACGATATGAGAGTGCGGTAGCTTTGGGAAAGATATCGGTTTTTTATACCAAACAGTTTGATTATAGCTTGCCGATTATTTTTCAATTAATAAAGGTGATTCCGGCAGCTTTGGGGATGATGGGTTTTGTAGGTCTTATAGGTCTTATAAGACTTATAGGAAAAAGAGAGAGAAAAATAATTTTTTTGGTTTTAGCTTTTTTTCTTTATTTTTTACCCAATGCTTTAATTTATGCCAAATGGACAAGGTTTTTAGCACCAATTTTTCCTTTAATTTTGATTTTTGGAATTTTTACTTTAGAAGAGTTTAAAGGTAACAATTTTATAAAAATGTTAATTATTATTTTTTCGATATTACCAGGTTTTGCTTATCTTTCGATTTATCAAAATCCTGATATACGTTTTCAAGCTTCAGATTGGATTTTTAAAAATATTCCCCAAAATTCTTACATATTGTCTGAAACAGCTAATGTAATTGATATTCCTGTAATAAATCCGAAATTCGAAGCTCAAAATCCAAAACGTATATTTAATAAAAATTATCAAGTTATTTCGTTTAATTTTTATGATTTAGATCAAAGTGAGATTCTTCAAAAAGATTTAAAAAAACATTTAATTTATGCCGATTATATTTTAGTTCCTTCAAGAAGAATTTTTGCCAATTATACCTGTCTTTGGCCAGAGAAAAGAATTGAGTTTTTTGACCGGTTAAGTTATCAAAAAAGCCGATGTGAGAGTTTAAGAAGAACGTTTCCAAAATTAAATCAATATTACCAAAGACTTTTTTCAGAAGAATTGGGCTTTAAAAAAGTTACTGAGTTTTCTTCCTATCCTAAAATTGTTATTTTTGGAAAAAAACTTTTGGAATTTCCCGATGAACAAGCTGAGGAAACTTGGACAGTGTTTGATCATCCGGTAATAAGAGTGTATAAAAAAATTAAACGGTAAAAATCATCTATCATCTATCATCTAACAACTAACTTCTAACTTCTAACTTCTAACACCTAACACCTTCTAAAACGTATAACGTATAACGTGGAACGTAGAACGTAGAACGTATAACATTAAACATTAAACGTTATTAGTTATTATTTATTTTTTGTCATTCCTTAAGAAAGCAGGAATCTATAAAATCATACCTTAAACATAAAAAAAGAAAAAAAAGCGGTTAAAAATGGTTTAGATTCCTTAATAAATTAGAAATGATATTTAATTTTGATATTTGATATTTGATTTTTGATTTATTATACGTTATACGTTATACGTTATACGTTTAATGTTTGATGTTAGATGTTAGTTGTTAGATGTTAGATGTTAGATGTTAGGTGTTTGATGATATTATGAAAGATATTCTTTTATAGCAGAAGCGATAAGTGAAGCGCAAGAGACAATTTCAATTTTTTCGACTTTTTCTTTTAATTCAATGGTATTGGTAACAAATATTTTTTCAATGGGGCTTTTTTCAATTATTTCTTTAGCATTTTTGGAAAGATCAGGATGAACTACGGCGGCAATTACTTTTTTAGCTCCTTTTTTTAAACAAAGTTCAGCGGCATGAACTAATGTGCCGCCTGAGGTAATAATATCATCAACAATAATGGCGATTTTATCTTTAACTTCACCAAAAATATTAACCGCATAGGATTCATGAATTTTTTTAAGATTACGTTTTTTTTCCACAACGGCAATCTCAACATTTTTTTGATGAAAAAAACTATCAGCAAAATTTTGGGCGCGCTCTACTCCGCCTTGGTCAGGAGAAACGATGATTACTTTTTCATTTTTAAAATTATTATTAAGGTAGGCTGATATTTTTTTAGTTAAAACTGAGAATCCATCAAGGTTTTTAAAAGGAACAGAAAAAACACCTTCAGTTGCTTCATCGTGAAGAGTTACGGCAAAAATTGCATTAAAACCAACATATTCTAAAATTCTAATAACTACATTGACAGAAACCGATTCTCCAGGAAGATGCTCTCGATTTTGACGGGCATAACCAAAATAAGGAATTACTGCAACTATTTTTTTTGCGCCATTTCTTTTTAAGGCATCTGCAAAAAATAAAAGTTCCATAAGATGGGTATCCGTTGGGTTGGAGGTGGGTTGGATAACAAAACAGAGGCAATCTTTTACCTTGTCTTGAATTGTTACTTTAACTTCAGAGTTAGCAAAGCGGGTAATTTTAGCAAAAGAAAGGGGTAATTTAATATACGAAGCTATCTCTTTTGCTAAAGTGGGGTTGGCAGAACCTGAAAAAAGTTTTACCATAAATTTTTATGGATTTTGAGTTGAAATCTCAATCAATTTTCTTGCTGCAAGCTCCTGGGTTTTTTTAATGGCTTCATTAATTGCTTCAGCTATTCTTGGTTCTTCAACTCCATCAACTTCAATTGATTCAATTGCTTGATCTCCGCGAAGAACTACTCGAACTCCATTTCTTTCAACAACAACTTGTTCTTGCTGAAGCGCTTGTTGCATCTTTTGCGCCTGTTGTTGTAATTTTTGCAAATCACCTAAGCCACCTAATGGGTTAAACATATTATTTTAAAAAATTTATAATTATAATCATTATATAAATCCTTGTTTTTAAATGCAAGAGAAATATTTAACCAAACGCCAAACACCAAACAACTAACATCTAACACTAAACGTATAACGTATAACGTATAACGTGTAACGTATAACATAAACATTAAACATTCAACATTAAAAGTTAAACATTATTAGTTATTTTTTTGTCATTCCTTAAGAAAGCAGGAATCTATACAATCATACCTTAAACATAAAAAAAAAGAAAAAAAGCGGTTAAAAATTATATAGATTCCTGAATAAATTAGAAATGACATATGATAAAAATTGTCAGGTTTTGATATTTGATATTTGATATTTGATATTTGATTTATTACACGTTACACGTTATACGTTACACGTTACACGTTTAATGTTTGATGTTTGATGTTAGGTGTTTTTTGATTTTTGTTTGATTAGATTTTGAATAGCGTGTTGGAAAAGAAAATTTAATATATAGTCAATAGTTTTATTTTTTTCAGCAGCCAAAAGGATCATTTGAGGATAACAAATAAAAATTTCGCCGATATTTTGTTCTTGGTAATAAAAAGTAAGAATAGGAAGCGCTTCTTTTTCCTTTTTATATTTTGCCGCAATTTCTTTCATTTTTCTTTTTCCAACAAATATAAGATTTAAAGAAGAAAATTCTGTCATATTTTTCTCGATTATCTTTGAAAGAAGATCTTTTGTTTTTTTCCTTTTAATTTTATATCTAGAGGGACAAATAATATTGATACTCATTTTTATTTAAAGTTTAAACTTTAAGATTTAATTCCTTTTCTTTTTAAAGCCTTTTCTTTTTCCTCCTCTCGTCTTATAAGTGATGGTTTTTTGTAAAAAAGATGTTTTCTTAGTTCGGTAATAATGTTTTCTTCGATAAAAATTTTAGAGAATTTGCGAAAAATACTCTCTTTTGTTTCTCCTTTTTGTTTTTGGACAACAACCATAAGTTTATTCCGCCTCCTTTCCAAAAAATTAATTGAAAAAAGTATTTCAAAAAGAAAAATTTTTTATTTATAATTTTTTAATAAATTAATTAACTCATTTAAAGAAACAATTTTTATTTTTTTTTCGTTTCTTTTTTTAACTTCAAGATCTTTGCCTGTCTTTTTAGAAACAACTAATCGATAAGGAATACCAATCAAATCCGCATCAACCAATTTTTCTCCAGAAGAAACATTTTCTCTATCGTCAAATAAAATCTCCACTCCCTCTTCTTTGAGTCTTTGGTAATAATTATAGCATCTTTTTTTTACATCGTAATCGTCTAAGTTGAGACCAACAAGATGAAGAATATAGGGAGCAACTTCTTTTGGCCAAATAATTCCGTTTTCATCATGGGAAACTTCAACGATTGCTCCCATAAGTCGTGTTGTGCCAATGCCATAACATCCCATAATTACATAGTGTTCTTTTCCCTTATCATCTTTAAACTTTAAATCAAAAGGTTTTGAAAAGCGGTCTTCTAAATCAAAAATATTTCCCACCTCAATTGCTTTACCTTTTTTTAAAAGGGCTTGGCATTTGGGACAACGATCACCTTCTTTTTTTACGGCAATTTCTTGGTTTTGAGCAAATTGGCATGAAGAACAATAAATTAAATCTAATTCACCCGCCTCTGTTAAGACATTAAATTCATGAGAAAATTTTTTAGTAAAACTGCCACCAGAGGCTTCGGTAATTTTTATATTGGTAAGTCCGCAGCGGCGAAAAATATTAAGATAGGCGTCAATAACTTTTTGATAATATTTACGAAGATCATCTTTATCTTTATGAAAAGAATATAGATCTTTCATTCCAAATTCGCGGCCCCGAAGAATTCCTGATTTGGGACGCGGTTCATCGCGAAATTTTTTAGTAATGTGAAATAAAGCAATTGGTAAATCTTTACCACTTTTTAAAAATTTTTTAACCAAAGGGGTAACAGTTTCTTCGTGTGTTGGGGCCAAACAGTATTCTTGGCCGTATTGACTTTTTGTTTTAAATAAAACATCAACCGATTGCCATCTTTTAGTTTTTTCCCATAAAATTTTTGGATGAAGAAGCGGCATTTCAATTTCTAAAGCTCCAATTTTTTCCATTTCGTTGCGAATAATGTTTTCAATTTTAGTCAACACCCGTTTACCTAAGGGTAAAATAGTATAAATGCCGGCAGCTACTTGATCGATAAAACCCGCTTTGACTAAAAGCTCATGATTTTTTGCTTCGTATTTTTTAGTTTCTTTTTGGGTTTTGCTAAAAATTTTTGAGTAAAGCATAAGAAAAGAAATCGATTACGATTTATAATTTATTTTTAAATCCTAAACGATCTAATACTTTACCAACCGTTTCTAACGGACCAGAAGAGTAAGTATCAATTACTAAATGATAATATTTTGGATCGAAAAAATCAAAGTCACCGTAAAGTTTTTTCCATGTTTTGAAATTGTCTTCTTCGCGTTCTTTAATCATTTTTTTAGCTTGTTTAATGGTTACTTTATCACGATTAACTACGCGGTCAATCTTTAATGCGGGGTTAGAGCAAATAAGAAGAACGCGTAAAGTATCATTAAAATTTCTTGCCATAAAACCGGAAAGCCATGATTCCACTACATAAAAACCCTCTTTTAAAAGTTCTATTGTCCTTTCATCAATTATTCGGTGAATTTTTTCATCAGCAAGTGAAGCTAAGGGATGTTTGTATTCTTTTAAGTAATTGCGAAGAATTAGTCCACCTGAAGCAAATTTCCATCCCAAAGGTGATAAAAATGGTTTTAGATTTTCAAGTAAAGTATTTTTGCCCGTGGCAACACCACCAGAGATGGTAATATTTCTAAAATTTAGTTCCATAATTATAATATACCAAGATTGTTTAAATTTTCAATCTTATTCTAAAAACACCTAACATCTTATCTAACACATCATATTAAATGTATAACGGAGCATGTAAACCGATAACATCAAACATTAAAAAAAGGTTTAAAAAAATAAATTTCAATTTAAACGGATAAAACAATCCAAAATAATATTTAGTCATCCGAAAAATGATGCGATCGCATCAAAAAAAAGAGCACGGATTTTAAAATTGGGTTGATATAAGAATATATAATAAGTTGTTTAATGATATATTTTTTTGGTTTATAAAGTCAAAGGTAGAAAATATTTTATCGATAAATCTTAATTATATCGTTTATTGAGACTAAAATTGCTAAAGTAATTAAAAAAATAAAACCAAAAAGATTAAGATATTTTTCTAATTTTTTATTAAATGGTTTTTTGGTTATTAATTCGTAAAAAACAAAAAATAATCTTCCTCCATCTAAAGCGGGAAATGGTAAAAGATTAACAATTGCTAAATTTAAGGATAAAAGAGCCATAAGTTCTAAAACGGCATTTTTTCCAAATTTTAATGCTTCTTGAGTAAAGTAGGCAATGCCAATAGGACCAGCAACCGACACATCAGGTTTTTTAAAAGTAATAAGTTGAATCAATGTTTTTACTAGCTCTGAAATAATTTTTTTAGTAATAGTAAGCGAGTGAATTAATCCAAAATATGGTGCTTGATAAAAAGAATATTTTTTAATCTCATAAGAGGTAATTATTACTCCTAAAGGACCTTGATTTTTTGGTGGGTTTTTTCGAGGGATAATATTAATTGTAATTTTTTTTGCTTTTCTTTCCACAAAAAGAGTAAGTTTTTTTCCAGCATATTTTTTGGTTAATGTAATAAGGTCAGAGGCGGAATTGATGGGAAATTTTTTTTGGTTAAATTCTAAAGCATAAATAAAATCACCTTTTTTTAAACCGGCAAAATAAGCAGGAGTGTTTTTTTCCACTTTTTCAATCAAAACTTTATTTAAAGGAACAGGTACTCCCTGAGTAAAAAGATACGCAATTAAAAACCAGCCTAAAAGAAAGTTGCCAATTACGCCGGCAATAATTATCATTATTCGTTGCCAAGGATTTTTGTTGATAAAAGCTTTGTTTTTCAATTTTTGATTTTTAATTTTTGATTTTTGGTATATTTTGTCATATTCTTCGCCATAAAGTTTGACAAAACCCCCTAAGGGAATAAGATTGAGGCTATAGACAGTTTCTTTGATTTTTATACCAAAAAGTCTTGGAGGAAAGCCAATACCAAACTCTTCAACTAACACCCCATTTTTTTTAGCCGCAATAAAATGACCAAATTCGTGAACTAAAACTAAAAGCGATAAAATCAAAAGAAAGATTAGAATCGACATAATAAATAAAATTTTTTGAATTTTTTATATATTTATCACATCATTTATCTTTTTTTTCTTTATTTCTTCAATTGTTTCGTTTATTTTTTGAGTTTGAAGATCAAGTTCTTTTTCTTTTCTAAATTTTTCATCTTCCGTGATTTCTTTTTTTTCAAAAGAAATTTTTATTGTTTTTCTTACCTCATCGCGAAGACTGCGAATTTTTTGACGGGCTTCTTCAACAATTTGATTAACTATTTTTACCAATTTCTCTCGTTGTTCTTGGGATAAGGGCGGAAATTTAATAAAAATTTGATTGTTTTGAACCACAGGTGATACGCCAAGATTAGAGGAAATTAATGCTTTTTCAATATCTTTTATGGTTGAGGGATCAAAGGGAGCAATCACCAATGTTTGAGGCCCAAAGCTACTAATGGCAGAAAGCTCTAAAAGTTTAAGTTTTGTTTGTCCGCCATATGTTTCAACAATAATGTTTTCAACCAATGCCGGTGTAACAACTCCAGTTCGAATTGATCGTAAATTTTCTTTTAATTTTTCAATAATTGCAGCGGCTTTTTTTTGAAAATCATTGGTCATATCCTAACTGCCAGCGAAGGAAACGGGTAATTTTTATATTTTCGCCAAATTTCAAAGCCGCTTCATTTAAAAGATCAATTATTTTTTTTGATGGGTCGCGAATGTATTGTTGGTTTAAAAGTTTTTCGATGTTTTCAGATGGCAGTGAAGCAATTTGCATTGCAATTTCTTGTCCAAGTTTTTGGAATTCTTCGTTTTTGGCAACAAAATCTGTTTGACAGACAATTTCAACTAATGAAGCAATTTTTTTATTATGATGAACATAAGAAAAAATCGCACCTTCAAAGGTAATATTTTTAGCTTTTTTGGCTAAAACTTCAGCACCCCATTGTTGAAGAAGTTTTTTTGCTTTTTCTAAGTTTTGCCCACTTTCTTCAAGGGCTTTTTTACATAAGGAAATTGAAACACCAGTTTGTTCACGTAAAGTTTTTAGTTTTTTTATATCCATACAAGTTTTAAGAAACTAATTTGTTAATAATATAATCAACTGCTTCAGGTGAGTCATCGTTTGCGGGAATAGGATAGTCGATTAAATCAGGATTAACATTGGTGTCAACAATGGCAATAATGGGAATTTTGAGTTTTTTTGCTTCCAAAACTGCATTTTTTTCACGCTTAGCATCAACAATAACTAAAGCATCGGGTAGTTTTTCCATCTGAGCCACCCCCGCATAGATTTTTTCGATTTTTTTAAGTTTTTTTTCTAATTTTACTCTTTCATGTTTAACAAATTTATCCCATTCACCCTTTTCTTTTTCTTCGCGCATTTTTTGCATTTTTTTGATATTGTTTTTTAAAAAAGTTTCAAAATTAGTTAAAAAGCCAGTAGGCCATTTGGTAGTTAGATAAAAAAAATTATTTTTTTGGCAAACTTGGGTAACAATATTGGCAATTGTTTTTTTTGTGGCAACAAAAAGAATTGATTTTTTCTCTTCTTTTAATTTTCTAAAAAATTTTTTTGCGTTTTCAAGAAGAATTACTGTTTGATTAAGATCTATAATTGATTGGCGGTTTTCGATTTTATAGATGTATTTTTTTGCCCGCGGATGAACCCGATTTTTTCGATGACCTAGATGAGCACCTCGATTAAAAAGTTCTTCAACTTTTTTTTCAAAAGAATCGGTATTTGTCATAAAAAAATATTATATATGGAAATAAGATTTTTGCAACTGAAAATAATTTTTTTTAGTTATATTTTTAAGCTTTTAAGAAAGGCGCGAAATTCGCCATTGATACTTGGATGTTTTAAAGCAAGTTCAACCACAGTTTTTAGATATTCTAGTTTATTACCTGTATCGTAATATTTTCCGTTTTTTATTTCCAAAGCATAAACTGGATGGACTTTGGAAAGTTCGTCAATAGCTTCGGGGAGATAAAATTCACCGCCTTTGCCTGGTTTTTGATTATCTAAAATTGGAAAAATATCTGGAGTTAAAACATAACCAGAAACAATGGCTAAATCCGATGGTGCTTTTTCTGGACCTGGTTTTTCAATTAATTTTTCCACTTTCCAAATGCCATCGTCGATTTCTTTACCTTTTACAAATGCGTAACGTTGTGTATCTTCTTTTCTTTTAGTTCTTATTCCGCAAAGAATGGTTGCTTCATATTTGTAAAAAGCCTCAATCATTTGTTTGGCGCGCGATGGGTTGGCTAAAACAAAATCATCACCCCAAAGAACTAAAAATGGTTCATTACCAATAACATGTTTAGCTGATTTAATAGGTGTGGCGTTGCCATAGGGGCCTTTTTGACGAATATAAATAAAGTTGGCCATTTCAGAAATATTTTTTATTTCTTCTAAAAGTTGATATTTTTTTCCCATTTCTAAGTTTTTTACTAAATCAGCATTTGGACTATCAAAATGGTCTTCAATTGAACGTTTTGTATAGCCAGTAACAATAATTACATCTTCAATCCCCGCCGAAACTGCTTCTTCAACCACATATTGAATTACTGGTTTATCAACGATTGGAAGCATTTCTTTTGGCATGGCTTTGGTTTGAGGCAAGAATCGCGTCCCAAAACCAGCCGCAGGAATTACCACCTTTCGAATTTTCATATTATTTATTCAAATTTAACTGTTACTTTTTGATTTAAAACATAAGTATTTTCCGCCGTGGCAGAAACCTCGGCAGTGCCTTTTTGAGAAGAAATAAGAGTAAAAGTGGCTTTGCCACTTTTGTCGGTAACCGCTTGTGATGGGCTAATTTGGCCTAATGTGGTAGAAAGAGTAATATTTTTATTTACCAAAGGAACGCCTTTTTCGTTTCTTAAAAAAACATTTATACTCACTGGCGCCCCAACAGCTGAAGTTAACGGCCAAGCAAAAATAAGCGATTTTTCTTTTGAGGGAATTAATTCTTCTTTTGCACGCGTAAAACGAGAAAGAGGTTGATTAAAAATTGTAAGACTAATAAACAAAAAAGCGGCTAAGAAAAAAATAAAAATCAGTCCGGAAAGTTTTTTATCCATATTTTTTAAAATTATAACAAGGATATAATTTTTTTGTCAACTAAGATTTGGATGATTTTTTTGTGAATTATCTTTTTGGGAAGAATTTTTCCATTTTCAACACAGTTTAAAACGACCCAATTTTTTTTGTTTTTGGAAAGATAAAGATACATTTGTTCCACTTTTTGGCGAAAAATAATATCTTTTTCATGGATATCTTTTTTTCCTTGAAGATAGCGTCGTTCTTTTTTTTTAGCAGTTAGTTTTAGACTAATTTGCCAGGGAACATAAAGATAAATTACTAAATTTTCTTTTGGAATTTTATTAATTTTATATTCTAATTCGTAAAGCCAATCAAGAAAATTTTTTTGTTCTTTTTTATCAGAAAAACGAGCAGCTTGGTAGGCCATGTTTGAAGTAGTATAACGATTGGCAACAATTATTCCACCTTTTTTTAAAAAATCCTCCATTTGTGTTTTTACCGAAAGTCTATCTAGGGCATAAGCTAAGGAAGCAAGATAGGGAGAAACGTTGTCTAGTGTACCAAATTCTCCTCGAAGATAGCGCGCTACAATTTGACCATGAAAGGTTTGATAATATTGAGGAAAATCAAAATATTTAACTAAAAATTTTTTTTCTTTTAGAAAAGAAACTAAAAGTTGAGCTTGAGTGGCTTTTCCTGAACCATC
>Ga0197142_1001180_pt1 | contig 24223 bp, 22 predicted proteins | sample GBS60_MetaG_FD_148614 | JGI IMG/M metagenome (GOLD analysis project Ga0197142, IMG submission 148614) | Sediment microbial communities from Great Boiling Springs, Gerlach, Nevada, United States - GBS 60_MetaG | ecosystem: Environmental > Aquatic > Thermal springs > Hot (42-90C) > Sediment... | reverse complement strand
TCGTGGCAGGTTGGATATTGACGCTATGGCGTGAAATTGGAACTCCTATAAATACAGCCGATTCGCTAATGCTTGCCGGTGTATTCAGCTTCATTATGGGTGTATTCTGCTTCTTTCTACCCCACACTCCACCCGCCAAGGAAAGCCCAGATCCACTGGCTTTCCGAAAAGCGTTCGTGATGCTCAAAGATCGTAACTTCTTGGTTTTCATGCTAATCGCATTTGTAGTCACCACGGAACTACAGTTCTATTATCTGCCAACAGCGGACTTCCTCAATAAAGCGCTCCATATTCCTCAAACAAAGATACCTATGACTATGACCGTTGCCCAGATCGCAGAGATTCTGACTATGGCATTTCTGTTGCCCGTCGCGCTAAGAAATTGGGGAATTCGGAAGTCACTTGCAGTCGGAGTAATTGCTTGGCCGATACGTTATGTGGTGTTTGCCCTAGGACCTATTGGGCCACTTGCTGTGATGAAACCGCTGGTGGTCGCCTCGCTTGCTCTTCATGGTCTAGGCTATACGTTCTTCTTTGTAGTCAGCCAAATCTACGTAGATTCCGTTGCCCCTCGAGACATTCGGGCGTCAGCTCAAAGCCTGTTAACTCTCATGACACTTGGAATAGGCAACTGGCTTGGAACGCAGTTTACCGGATGGATTATGAACTTTTTTGATCCGGCAGCTAATGTCCAAGCATGGACCAATGTATTTCTAGTTCCATGCGCATTGACGATTCTATGCGCACTTGCGTTCCTGTTGTTCTTTAAGGATGTGAAAGCGGAGAAACAGCTGGTTCAAAAGCCAGAGCCAACCGCAGTTTAATCCGGCAATTTGAACAATACAAGCGTGCTTAGAATCAGCGCGAAACAGGCGTTCGCAGATCCGACCAGTAGTTGAGTATCAGCTCGCGAGTATTTTTAACGTCTTCGATATAATAAGCATCAGACGCAAGCTTGGCCGATTCAATATAACGGATTTCTTCAGGTTCATTGCCTAAGTCTAAGCATGCGCCGACCCACCTCGGATCTGAACCTTTGCTCACTTTCAAAATCGTGTCTGTTTTATTGCTCCCACTGCTCATCTCCCCGGTCTCCCACCAACATCCAGTCGAACTTTGTATACGCTCGTACGCGCTGTGATATAGAGAGTCTTTCCGTCCTTGTCACCCCAAGCGCAGTTGGCTGGCGTTTCAGGTGTCTCGATGGTATCGATGTGCTTACCACTCGGGTCGAACACCCAAACACCACCAGGTCCAGTTACGTATAGATTGCCCTTGAGATCAACCTTCATTCCATCAGGTACCCCACCCTGCCCCACTTTCGCAAACACTCGACCGTTAGCAAGAGTTCCGTCTTTAAGAACATCGAATACACGTATGTGTCGCAGGTTCGAAGAGTCTGCTATGTACAAAAACTTTTCATCCGGCGAAAAGCACAATCCATTGGGCATTTTGAAGTCCTTGATCAACAATTCCAACTTGCCTTTCGGAGTAATCCGATACACTCCTTGGAAGTCGAGTTCACGATCTTTTTCATCCACGCCGTATGGCGGGTCTGTAAAGTAGATGCTGCCGTCGGACTTTACCACAACATCATTCGGACTGTTCAGCCTTTTCCCTTGATAACTATCGGCAAGAACAGTAATTGAGCCGTTCTTTTCAGTTCGCGTAACTCGGCGATTGGCGTGTTCGCAGGCAATTAGACGGCCCTGTAGATCGAACGTAAGGCCATTGGACTGTCCACTAGGCTCGCGGTAGATCTTTTGGCCGTTACCGATCTCGTAAATACGATTGGCAGGTATATCGCTGAATAGAAGCGTGCCCCACGGGGTCCACACCGGTCCTTCAGTAAACTGATACCCGGAAGCTATTTTCTCCACCTTATATCCCTCCGACGCAGTGCAACATACGGCCAGCGGACCAAAGATGATAATCACAAAAACGATAAGCAGATACCTACGTGAAAGTGGCTTCAAGTCTCCCCATTTTAAATTCTCTAATTTCATTTTCAAGCCTCAACTATTCTTTTGAAGTGGGAGCAGATGCTACAATTTATCCCCGGTCAGAAGCGCATGATGTTCTAGAATGCACGTAACAGAATGATTGTAGCCAGTCTCGAAAACAATTTGCATCTATAACTTTCTTTTTCTTTGCTCCCAACTTATACCTAACCAACAATTGAATTCCTAACTTGCTAGTAAATAGCTTATTCTCAACACATGCAGTCGATGAACACACAGTAAGCATATAAGCCTCGATAACCACGTTTTAAGCATAGGCCTAGCTTCTCTATTAACATTCAAAACGATTATAGCACAAGCAGGATGCTACTGAGTTTGGGCATAATTAGATCACATAATACAATTTGAGGTTGTTTAATACTCAAACTTATCATTGCTGGTCTCTTTCTTATCGCTGTTTGTTCTGCTTTAGATGCAAAGCCGCTTGATATACGCGTCTGGCAGTTTCAAGACTATAATATGTATCACATAAGACGACTGATAGAAATAGCCGCTGCGCAGAAGGTGAATCGCATTCAGCTTTCTCATAAATCGCAATTAATGTTGAAGAGCCCCTTGGCAATCCACAACTTGTAAAAGAAAAGATATTAACACCATATGTAATTGGGCACACGCAAAAAATATCAAAGTCGATGTGTGGACCCACGAGCTCAACGGAATCCCGCTAGATCTAATGAAGAACGGCAAAGTAAACCTCGACGACCTGGAGCTGTGGGAATTTATCACGGGTAAATACGATCGCTTTTTCAAAATGTGCCCTGATGTGGATGGGCTTGTTCTCACCATGCAGGAGACAGCTCAATCGATCTACCACGATGACAAGGTGGTAAGCTCAATTAGTCCGGGAAAGCGTGTTGTAAGGCTGATTGACGACATGGCCGCTGTCTGCAAACGATTCGGTAAGGATTTCTTCGTTCGCACATTTTCATATGAGCCGCAGGAGCTCAAATATATACTGGCAGATCTTGCAGAGTGCAAGTCGGATGTAATCTAGTCCCGAAGGATTATGACTACTTAGCCAACCTCTTCCACCGCTCAAAGGCAATGGTGGTCGTGTGTAAGACTGCAATGGAAGTATTCTTCGGGATCGATATTTTCAAGTCAATAAAGACTGAGGAAAATCTTCTCTTCCTCGCTAAAGCTGCCTATCGATTCGTAAAGGCGGCCGAAGAGAACAAAAGTCATCTTATCAAGATAGCATCCGACTACACGAAACCCAAATCGCACAGAGAACTACGACCGCGCTTTCGACCTCGCCGAACTAGCAAGAAAAGTTCTTCGAGAGCTATAGTTTACATTAACCAGTTAACTAGGTCCGCCTTCAACTAACTGCGCGCAGCGACCTTTTGCCCGCAGTAATTTATCAAACGACCTCGCGGATCGGATACCGGCAGTTCTTCCGGCCGCACAAGATCAACACCTAAATCCAGCAGTGCATCAACAAGCTCATCCTGCGTCAGCTCCTCCAAGTCATAATACGTTTGCAAATGCTGCAGGATATCCTCCAGTTTTGCCTGACTAGTTGGGCTTAGCTCGATCTGCATCTCAATCCCTCCCTGAGATTAGTCTACACCTTCGATTCGCTGAGCTAAGCACATCACCAAATCGATTCGAGCGAATGTTACGAACACAAAACTGGCTTAACGTAAATCATGCGCAACAGACAATAAAAACCCCCTATCTCCCGGCCTATCCGGCCGTTACAGACAGCTTATTGCTTGTTGCTCGTAACTTTATCTCGATAAATCTCGACTATCGAATCCGTAGTCAAAATCCGAGGTCAGGGTCTCGGAAGCGCAGTTGGCACAGAGCAGCTCATCTCTCGTATAGTCATCACTGCGAACTCTAATTGGTCTTCCACAGCGCTCACACTGCGGCATATTCTTGAGTCCTCCTCCGGGCTTTTTCGACATTTTAGTTCTGTACCATCGCTCCACTATACGCACCTCCGAACATTTCCAGCCGGATTGGCGAAAACAAGCTACCGGCTATTGGCAGTTTGTTTTTATCCAGCTCATATGTCTTCGGTCAAGCCGAACGCGGCTAATCACGATATGTTTACCCTCACTTACACAGCCCAAAACGCCTAAGTCGAGCTGCACTTAACATGAGCCAAAATCGTCCTGCCATCAATTTAACCCTATTTAGTCTAAAAAGCAAGACGTTGGTAGGAGTATCAATGTTATTTAATCAATAATCTTTTGTGAATTTCGGGCACCAACATTTAGGAGCTAGGCATGCAAGAGCACTTTACAGACGCACAGATAGCTGACTTTCTGCGGAGGTCCTATTTCGTCTTAGACGGCTTATGGTTCGTCAAGACCGAAGAAAGCCGTGGTTTCGACGAAGCAATCGCTTTGGATGAAGCCGTTTGGGAGATTATGTCAAAAATACAAGCTAGGAAGGCAAAGTCGCTGCTGGGAATACTGGGTAACTCGCTTGCAGATTTCGCCAGAGCGTTCCAACTCAAGCTTGCCGCAGAGGGTCGTGATTACAAAGCCGAACTTACGGATCAACAATTCGTGCTAGCCATAAGAGTCTGCCCTTGGTATGAAATCCTAAAGACGAGCGGCCGGACACATATAGCTGATATCATAGCCGATCGTATATGCTCACGCGAATTTGCCGGTTGGACGCGCGAGTTTGATCCGAGAATTGAAACAAAGTTCGGATTGCGGCTGTGCATTGACAATAGCGAGGCGTGTACTGTTAAGTTCCGCATCAAACATTCCTGACATAATGTTCGACGTTTCGCATAGACGAACTTTTCCAATTATAGTAGTCGCTGTCCGCAGTATTGACAAAAACGCGCTTCCTCGACAACTTCCGCGCCGCAATTAGGACAAATCTTCAACCCTCTTCCAACTGGCCGGAATGCCTCTTGCTCTAGTTCTATCTGCTCGCGTGATGCAAGTCCGCATGAAGTACACTCAGCAATAATCTCTTTTCGGCTTACTGGGAAAACAGGAATGAAAAATAACATAAACCACATTCTCCGCTCGATTAACACGTGAACAGTCTCCCGTCCTTCGAACGAACAAAACCTGGTCTCAGTTCCAATGCGTCTTTCGCGCGGAACTACACCTAGAATGAAGAAAAAGCACATAGCAGTTTCCTTCGCACACTCCAGATTGATTTGTCGAAGCATTGTGCGGAGCATGATAGCCCCGCACAATGATATTAGATGTGGAATTGAATTTTCCTATCACTCAGATATGAGCTGCAGCACTTTCCGCATAGGACGGCTCTACTCTCTCGACACGAACCGAAACAGGAGTTTGGTTGGTTACAATATCAAACACGGGTGAACGTTTCTGTGCAAGCTCAACAAGTTCTTTGATTTTCTCCTCGGACGCATCCGACTTTACTCTGAACGTCACTTGTATGGTTTCATAGCCCCGTCGCACATCTTCCGAGATTCCCAAGAATCCACGCAGATCAAGACTCCCCTCCAAATCAATCTGAAGTTCGTCGATGTGTATTCCCTGTGCTGCCGCGTTGAACATAAATGTTGCGTTTAGACATGAAGCCAGTGCCGCCAAAGCCATTTCAGTAGCGTTTGGTCCATTGTCGAACCCCATTAGCGCTGCTGGTTCATCCGCCTCAAGAGTAAACGGCATAGCTCGTGACGTATTTTCTTCATCACCTGCCCAGAAGTCTTGAATAGTAGTTGCGCAATGCGGTCCGTAGATCCATCTGTTTCGTGCGCGAAATCGAAACTTGCCAAGGTCGGGATTCTCTTTAATAACGTCTACGGCAGCATTTAGCGCCTCAACGTCTATTCCGTTGATCAAATCCTCTTCTATCGTGCTCATAGTTGACTACCTCCAAATTGCTGTGCTTAGCAGGCCGACGGTACATGAACGTTCTTATGCCCTACTTTCAAAAATCCAAACACCCTGCGCAACACGGTCTTCATATTCTCTCTTTATTCTTTCTACTAGGACTAGTCACAGTCAGTTATTGACAACCGAACGGATGGGTGTTAGAATGCCGTCGTAATACGGAAAGTGAAAAAAACGAGCCTATGTGGACGAGGATCGACGTAATAACTAATTCCGGCCGTTTTGCGAGCAAAGCTGTTAGTGTTCGAGCTGTTGCACATGTGTGACGCGGCCGGAGAAGGTCTGTTTTGTCCTAGTAGTGTTATCAATTGCAGATTTCACCAGCCGCGGAGTACCTGATCCGCGGCTTTCTTGTTTTAGGAAACGTATGAAGAATTGCCATCCGAACGGCAAAAATCAGGAAAAAAGGGGCCGAGCATGAGCTACACGAGCGAACAAGCCGGTATACTGGTTCAAGCACTGCCATACATCCAAAAGTACTTCGGCAAGATAATCGTCATCAAATACGGCGGAAACGCGATGATTGACGAAGAACTAAAGCGAAGCGTTTGTCGGGACGTGATGCTGATGCACTACGTCGGAATGAAACCAATCTTGGTGCACGGCGGTGGACCTGAGATCAGCGCAGTTATGAAGAAAATCGGCAAGGAGCCTACTTTCGTCAACGGCCTGAGAGTAACCGATGCCGAAACCATGGAAATCGTCGAAATGGTGCTCGCTGGAAAAACTAATAAGGGTATCGTTTCAATTGTTAACAACCTCGGAGGTAGAGCTGTAGGACTGTCAGGCAAGGACGCAAACCTTATCGTTGCAGAGAAAGCTGAGGCCGATGTAGACCTAGGTTTTGTAGGCGAAGTCGCAAAGATCAACCCGGCAATTCTTACAGACCTACTAGAACACGGCTATATTCCGGTAATTTCGTCGGTTGCCATAGGTCCAAATGGAGAGAGCTTCAATGTGAATGCCGATCACATCGCGGGCGCAATCGCCGCAGAAGTTAAGGCAACCAAACTTATGATGATGACCGACGTGGCAGGAATATATTCGGACTTTAGCGATAAAGCTACATTTGTCTCCGAACTGCGTGTAGCTGATGCAAGGAAGATGATCGAAAATAAGCAAATAGATAAAGGGATGGTCCCTAAAGTTGAGGCTTGTATAAAAGCGCTTGAAGGAGGTGTCGAGCGCACCCATATAATTGACGGCACGATGCCTCATTCCCTCTTAATGGAGATTTTCACCGATACTGGAATAGGAACGATGATTGTGCCGTAGACCGATATGTTCAAAGATGCTATAGCTAAGCGAATGAAAGAAGGTAACATATGATCGTAAGCGAACAGATGAGCGGCGCTGAAATAATGGCGCTAGATGATCAATATGTAATGCATACCTATTCCCGCCTGCCGGTGGTATTTGTGCGAGGAGAAGGCTGCTTAGTTTATGATACCGAAGGCAAGGAATATTTGGACCTAGTTGCAGGGATAGCCGTCAATGGCCTCGGACATTGTCCACCGAAGGTAGTCGAGGCAATTTGCGAACAGGCAAAGAAGCTAATGCACACTTCGAATCTTTACTACACCCTACCCCAGCCACGACTTGCAAAGCTACTGGTCGAGATCTCCGGAATGAGCAAGGCATTCTTCTGCAACTCCGGAGCGGAAGCCAACGAAGCCGCCATCAAACTTGCACGCAAGGCGGCAAAGGTAAACCACGGCGCTGAGAAAATCGAGATAGTAACCGCAGAACAAAGTTTTCACGGACGGACCATAGGAGCGATTACTGCAACAGGGCAGCTTAAGTATCAGAAGAACTTTGCACCGCTGGTACCCGGATTCAAGCATGTACCTTATAATGACATCGGCGAGTTGCGAGCTGCTGTGAGCGGTCGAACGTGCGCAGTATTACTTGAAACAGTGCAAGGTGAAAGCGGCGTCCACCCAGCAAAGGCCGACTTTCTGCGAGCAGCGAGAGAGCTATGCGACAAATATGCCGCAGCACTCATATTCGACGAAGTCCAAACTGGACTAGGCAGAACGGGTAAAATGTTTGGATTCCAACATTTCGACGTAGTGCCTGATATTATCACCCTTGCAAAAACTCTCGGTGGAGGATTTCCTATAGGTTGCTGCCTCGCGAGAGACGAGTGGGCTGATGTGTTCAAACCCGGCGATCATGCAGCAACATTCGGCGGAAATCCGCTTGCATGCGCTGCGGCAATAGCGGCGGTCACTGAGATCAGAGACGGAGGATGGGTAAAAAACGCTGAAGAAGTCGGAAACTACCTCAAAGAGCGCCTTTCGGAGCTCCCCGGCATCAAAGAGGTCCGCGGACTCGGCCTAATGATCGCCGCAGAATTCATTGAACCGAAGGCTAAAACCGTCGCAACAAAAGCTTTGGAGAACGGCCTTATTGTAAATGCTATTGGTGAAAACGTGCTGCGGTTCGTCCCGCCACTTATTCTTACTAAGGAACTTGTTGATCGAGCAATCGATGTACTGATCAAGTGTTGATTGCTAGAAAGGGAGAGAAACAATTGGGTCACTGGGCAACTGAGGATGGCAAGAAAATGTCAGGCAAAAGCCTGCTTGATATTGCAGGTCTTGACCGACCTGAAATCGACGCTATATTCGAGGTCTCAAAACGGTTCAAAACGGGTGAAGTGCCAGCCGATGAGCAGCGCGCAATACTTGAAGGCAAAACTCTCGCGATGATTTTCGAAAAACCTTCCTTGCGTACGCGCGTTTCATTCGAGGTGGGTATTTTCCAGCTTGGTGGACACGGGATATACTTAGCACCAAGTGATATAGGACTGGGTTCTCGGGAGAGCGTCGCCGATGTGGCACGAACACTAGACAGAATGTGCGATCTTATCATGGCACGTGTTTTCGAACATGATAAAGTAATAGAACTCGCGAAATATTCGAGGATTCCGGTTATTAACGGGCTTTCCGATTTAGAACATCCATGCCAGGCTCTTGCGGACTTCTTTACGATTAAGGAAAAGAAAGGCGATCTGAAGGGTCTGAAACTTGCTTTCATCGGAGACGGTAACAATGTTGCTCATTCATTGATGCTTTTAGCAGCAAAGGTTGGCACTCACTTCGCTATCGCATGCCCCGAAGGTTACGAACCGCTGGAACAAATCACCAAAATTGCAAAAAGTGTTGCCTACGAAACCGGCGCAGATGTTCGAATTGTTCATGATCCGGCTGAGGCAGTCCGAGATGCTGATGTGGTGTATACGGACGTGTGGGCGAGCATGGGTCAGGAATCTGAAGCCGAGGAGCGCGCTAAGATATTTTCGCCGTATCAGGTGAACTCCGAACTAATGAAGCAGGCAAAGTCGGATGCCGTCTTTATGCACTGCCTACCCGCTCATAGAGGGTCTGAAGTAACCGATGAGGTAATAGATTCTCAGCAAAGCGTTGTATTCGACGAAGCAGAAAATCGTCTTCATGTACAGAAAGCTATAATGGCTCTTCTGGGAAGTTAGTTTAGTTAAAGTTAAGGAGAAAAACTATGCCAAAGACAGTAGTATTAGTGTATTCCGGAGGACTGGACACCTCTGTTTGCATTCCTATGATGCGCGAAGACTACGGTTTCGAACGCGTGGTCACCGTAACTGTAGATGTTGGCTTGCCAGAGGACGAACTCAAACAAGCTGAGGAGAAAGCAAAACTCTTAGGAACCGAGCATTACACTATTGATGCCAAGGAAGAGTTCGTAAATAACTATATATTTCCAGCTATCAAGGCAAACGGAGATTACCAGGGATACCCGATTAGCACGTCTATTGCAAGACCGCTAATTGCATTGAAAGCAGTTGAAGTTGCAAGGCAAATCGGGGGAACTGACGCGTTCTGTCACGGTTGTACTGGCAAAGGTAATGATCAATTTCGGATCGAGTTCGTGATGCGGACGTTGATGCCGGATGTGCCTATTATTGCTCCAATGCGCGAAAGGACTCTAACCCGAAGCTGGGAAATCGAGTATGCCGAAAAGAAAGGCATTCCTATAGGACAAAGCAAGGAGAAAATTTGGTCTATCGACGAAAACTTGTGGGGGCGATCCATCGAAGGCGGACGACTTGAGGAACCGGACTTTGCACCGCCTGAGGAAATCTTCAAGTGGACGAAGAACCCGGTGGAAGCACCCAACACTCCTACAGAGATAACGTTGGAGTTTGAAAACGGCGTTCCGGTCGGACTCGACGGCAAGAGGATGAGTGGCCTGGAACTCATTCGAAAGGTACATGCGATCGCCGGCGAAAACGGGGTTGGACGCATCGACATTATGGAAGATCGACTGATTGGCCTTAAGGTACGAGAGAACTACGAATGTCCTGCCGCGAAGGTTATCATCCCCGCACACCAAGCCTTAGAAGCGTTAGTGTGCACAAAAGAAGAGCGTGCTTTCAAGATGCTGGTTGACCAGAAATGGGGCGAGCTTGCTTATGCAGGCCTATGGTATGATCCGTTCAAGGACGACTTGGAAGCGTTTATTAATCAAATTCAATCGCGTGTGACGGGTACTGTTAATTTGCGATTGTTAAAGGGAAGCTGCACGGTAATCGGACGTGCTTCGAAATACGCACTGTATAATGAAGACCTCGCTTCGTTCGATTCTAGAACTTTCGATCAGAGCGAAGCCATCGGCATAGTTAAGACTCACGGCATGCAGGCTAGAATGTATTGGACAGTAAAAGGAAGCTGATAGTCTTAAAAGCCGCTACTATTAACTCGGAGTTGAATCCTGACTTTCATTCCTAAGCGAGAGCTCGTTATAAAAGAGTCAGGATTATGGCGGATTGGGTCGTTTAAAAATATCAGACGAGGGATTAAGCTTTGTCGAATAAACCATGGTCAGGCCGGTTTTCAAAGCCGACCGACAAACAGATAGAATCATTCACGGAGTCGATATCGTTCGATAGGCGGCTTATAGAACACGACATTCGCGGGAGTATAGTGCATGCGCGAATGCTGGGCAAGTGTGGAATCATCCAGGAAGCCGATGCGGATAAAATCATTCGAGGTTTGCAGGAAATACTTGATGACGCACTAGCAGGCCGATTAGAGTTTGACCAATCGGCAGAAGACGTACACATGAACGTCGAGAGGCTGTTGTTCGAAAAGATCGGCGAACCAGCGGGCAAGCTGCACACTGCAAGAAGCCGGAATGATCAAGTTTGTTTAGATATTCGTTTATTTCTTAAACGAGCTATCTCTGAAATTGTCGGGCTTTTGGTCAAACTTCAGGTTGCGATATTGAACATCGCTGAGCGTCACATCGAAACTATTATGCCTGGATTTACTCACCTTCAACATGCTCAACCTGTAACACTTGGCCACCATTTGATGGCCTGGTTTCAGATGTTGGAAAGAGACAAAGGCAGGATACTTGATTGTTTGAAGCGTATGGATGTGTCTCCGCTTGGATCTGGAGCACTTGCCGGAACTACATTGCCTATCGATCGCGAGTTTACTGCAAATGAGTTGGGTTTTGCCGAGGTATCGCAAAACAGTATGGATTCCGTAGCCGACAGAGATTTTATCTCCGAGTTTTTGGCTGCAACAGCGATATTAATGGTTCACCTATCGCGCTTTGCGGAAGAAATAGTGATCTGGAACACCAGCGAGTTCGGATTCATAGAGCTGGACGATTCGGTAACAACTGGTTCGTCCATTATGCCACAGAAGAAGAATCCAGACGTCGCGGAACTTGTACGAGGAAAAAGCGCAAGGGTTATCGGAAATCTGGTATCGCTTCTGACACTGCAGAAAGGGCTACCACTGGCCTATAACCGAGACTTGCAAGAAGACAAAGAGCCGCTATTCGACGCAGTAGACACAGTTCAAGGATCATTACAAGCATTCACTCTAATGCTCGAGACCGCAAGGTTTAACAAGGAACGAATGTATTCGGCTGCGAAGGAAGGTTTCTCTATTGCAACTGACTTAGCCGAACACTTGGTGCGTCGAGGAGTGCCATTCAGGACAGCACATGAACAGACCGGTGCACTAGTTGCTTGGTGCATAGAGAATAACAAAGAGCTTACCGACCTCACAATAGATGAGATTCGCCAATTCGCCCCAAAGGCCGGTGATGAAATCCTGTCGCTGCTAACGGTGGAATCGAGCGTCGCGACACGAAAATTAAAGGGAGGGCCAGCCCCTTCAGAAGTCAAGCGTCAAATTGAGGAAGCGCGGCAAAGACTCGGCATTGACTGATTGCGACGCAGCGGATATACTGCATTTGCAGATGGGCGAAATCGGTTTCGCGAGGTAAAAGATTGCATAAAATATTTGTGGCCAAGCGAAGAGCCATAGGATTTACGCTCATTGAACTATTGATAGTCATCGCGATAATAGCGATTTTGGCCGCTATACTGTTCCCATCGCTTCTTAAGGCGCGTGATAGAGCAAAACTGGCGAAGTGTATGGCGCACCTTCGGGAGTGTGGAGCTGCAGGTTTAATGTATTTTGAAGCTTGGGACGACAGGTTTCCTGTTCCGCGCATTAGGAACGCAGATGGAACGGTAATGGCAACTAGGTCGTGGCCGGAAGGGCAATGCGTGGGGGGGCAGGCAGGAACACTCCCTAATGGTCAGAAATATTCGTTTCCTCAGCATAGACCGCTAAATAAGTATGTGAAAACCGTGGAATTCTTTCATTGTCCTTCGGAAAAGCGACAGGACTGTGCCGACGTTAAAAACACTTTTCCTTGGATCAGGTTCGGCAGCAGCTATAACATGAATGTCACTTTCCATTATCCCGGCAAGAATGATTACTTTCTGACCTTGGTTGAGTATACGGGATCACAGAACCTGGAGCAACAATATAAAGGTAGAAAGCTAAGCGAAATCAAGAAACCTAGGCGTATGATCTTCATGGGCGAAAGGCCCATACATGCCTATTGGGGACAAAGCGGGCCAAATGCACAACCCGATAAATTCCTTGGTCACGACGGCGACAAGCCTTTTACGCCTATTGTCTTCTGCGATGGTCATGTGGAGTATATTCTGATTACTCCCGGTCTTAACGGACCGCGTTGGGCTCTCGCGCAGAAGGGCTGGTGCCCGGCAAGACCTAACGAAGGAGACTAGCAAGATTATTGAAAATAGATAGGTTTTGCTTGTAATAGAAGCCTCTTCCGCTTCTACCTATCGCCAACTTTATGCTCTCCTTTGGGCGGGGTAGTTTGCAAGCATCCCGCCTAATCCTATCAAGTTAAGCATTAGATTGTTTTGGACTTGCACTAATATTAAGTAATTAACCTCCCTCAATAACAATTCAGCTAAATCATTTGACGAGATGCTTACCTATCGAATATAGCCATCGCTGCAAATTTTGTATCTTCGTATAATCGAATAAGCTATTTCCGCACACAATATTCGACTTCATTTCTAGCACATGTCGCCTATATTAATAAAATGCTTAATTATGAGGCCTGTTTCTTAGATGGCTTATTGTATTAAAACCTCATCCTATGCTAAAATGCAGGTGTGCTTGGAGAGGACATCAGTTCAAAGCCAAGCAAGAAATATGCTCCATCGAGCATATAATAAGCAAAATTAGTAAGTATAATCGCAAGAAGAGTTTTTGTTGATTGAAAGTAAAAGGTTGGCCGTCTTGCTGCTTGGTCTGGACCAAGCTTATTGCGAACCACGAGGTTGTTTCGATAAAGAAATTAACCTAGCGGCTCTGTATCCCAACTGTCCCAAAATTGTGTAAGGACCCGGACTCTTTGATTGTACAAGAGGTATTCTCGAGTTCAATTCAAAGCATTCGCGTCCGGTTATAGCAAGAAGACTCGGATAGGCCCCTCCGTCTTCTGCGAATAAACGGATTTAATTTACTATCCCGATTTGTGACTTCGGGAAGGAGGTATGCAAAGACGTGATCTCCGGAAGCAGACTTGAGCGCCTATTGCGCGAGGGCAAATTCGTCGTGTGTGGTGAAATGAGCCCTCCGCAAGGCGCGGATAAGGCATCCATCTTGAAGAAATGCGAATATTTCAGAGGATTCGTCGATGCAGTTAATCTCACGGATAACCAGACTGCGATTGTGCGAATGAGCTCTGTGATGTCTAGCGTGTTCGCATTGGAAGGCGGAGTTGAGCCTATTATGCAGATGACTTGCCGCGACCGCAATCGCCTTGCACAACAATCCGATATACTTGGAGCTTATGCAGCAGGCGTGAGGAACATCCTTTGCCTCACAGGCGACTATCAATCATTCGGCAATCATCCGGATGCAAAAGCTGTTTTCGATCTCGACTCAATCCAGTTGATCAATATGGTATCAGGGATGAACTCGGGCCGCTTCCTGTCTGGCGAAGAAATGAAGTCGCCACCTGCAATGTTTATCGGGGGTGCGGCTAACCCGTTTGGCGAGCCGTTCGAGATGCGAATTATCAGACTTGGGAAGAAAATTCGCGCGGGGGCTCACTTCATCCAAACCCAACCTGTATTCGACTTGCCGCGTTTTCAAAAGTGGATGTCTGCAGTGCGAGACGAAGGATATGATAAGCAGGTCTATATACTCGCAGGCGTTATGCCTGTGCGGTCTGTTAAGGCGCTTCTCTACATGAAAGAAGAAGTTCCGGGAGTAAGAATCGCTGACGAATACATAAAGCGCATGGAATCAGCACAAGACCCCAAAGAAGAGGGCGTCGCCATGTGCGTTGAGATAATGAAGCAACTGATGGAAATTCCTGGAGTTAGCGGGATTCACATCATGCCAGTAATGTGGGAATCTATAACTCCAAGGCTAGTTGAGGAAGCCGGGTTGTTGCCTAGACCTGAACCAGCACCGCTAGAAGATCCGGCTAAGACCGAAGTTTCGGAATCAGCGTTGTGAGATAGCCGAAAGTTCACAAGTATAAGGAGAGTTGGCATGAGTAAGTTATCCGAACGGATCGCCGCATTTACCGAGCGGCATCCGACTTTGTATAAGTGCTTTCTTCTGGCCGAGAACGCTTTTAAAAAACCTGTTTTCAGATGTCAGGACTGCGGGCAGTGCGTTCTCTCTTATAATGCTTTTACGTGTTGCATGCGCTGTCCGAAGCAGCTCAGAAACGGCCCCTGCGGCGGAACTCGTGAAGACGGTCATTGTGAAGTATATCCTGACCGCCATTGCATCTGGTGGCTCATATACGAACGATCAAAAAAACTCGGACGTGTATCGAAGCTGCAGAAGTACCATATTCCAGTCGATCGTCGATTAGAGCATACCAGCGCGTGGATGAATATGTTCGCCGGCCGAATTCTGCCGCTTGATTTGGGTAGCAAGTTCGACGAAGCTAAAGAGGCTAAGAAGGACGAAGCCGTAGCGGCAATACGCAAACAAAATCCTAAGCCGCCGATAAAGTAGAATCCTTTCAGACGGGCTGTGGAGCAAAGAAGGAGGAAACAAAGTATATGCTCTCAGATGTAGAAATCGCACAGCAAGCGAAACCAAAGCACATTAAAGACGTTGCCGCCGAGTTGGGTCTAACCGAGGATGATCTTATATTCTACGGCAAGGACAAGGCTAAGGTTTCGTTGGATGTGTTGGAGAAGCGTGCTTCAAACCCTGATGGCAAGCTTATCCTGGTAACGGCTATCACACCCACCCCCGCAGGTGAGGGAAAGACAACTACGGCCATTGGTCTTGCTGACGCAATGCGGAGATTAGGCAAGTCGGTATGTCTGGCGCTGCGAGAACCATCGCTTGGTCCATGCTTTGGCGTAAAAGGAGGCGCTGCAGGCGGAGGCTACGCGCAAGTGTTGCCCATGGCCGACATAAATCTTCACTTCACCGGCGACTTTCACGCAGTAACCTCCGCGCACAATCTTCTAGCTGCGATGCTTGATAACCACATTCACCAAGGTAACGAATTGGGCATCGACATTCACTCCATCACGTGGAAACGTGTGATGGATATGAACGAACGCGCTTTGCGAGATATTATCATCGGTCTTGGCGGAAAATCGAACGGATATCCGCGAGAATCGGGCTTCGATATTACTACGGCTTCGGAGATAATGGCACTTCTTTGTCTTTCTTCCGACCGCGCCGACTTGGAACGCCGGCTTGCTAACATCATAGTTGCACTCGACAAGACTGGCAAACCCATTACTGCAAAGGATCTTCAGGCGTCAGGCGCAATGGCAGTTCTTTTGAAGGACGCAATTATACCTAATCTTGTACAAACTTTGGAAGGCACGCCTGCGTTTATCCACGGGGGACCGTTTGGCAACATCGCTCATGGGTGCAACTCGATCATCGCGACGCGCATGGCATTGAAGTTGGCAGATTACTTGGTGACCGAAGCGGGATTCGGATCGGACCTCGGTGCTGAGAAGTTCTTTGACATTAAGTGCCGTATAGCAAATCTGAAACCCGTTACGGCTGTAGTGGTTGCCACCATTCGAGCACTTAAAATGCATGGCGGCGTTCCACTGACCGAACTTGGCAACAACAATCCGACGGCGCTTGAACAAGGTATAGAGAATCTCCAAAAGCATGTCGAAAACGTTCGCAATGTAGGACTGGAACCGATCGTAGCTATAAACAAATTCCCAACCGACACACAAGAGGAAATCGAGACTCTATCTACTTGTTGCCGGAAAATGGGCGTGTCATGGGCGCTTTCGGATGTCTGGGCCAAAGGCGGAGAAGGTGGAAAAGAACTTGCCGAACTCGTTATCAAAGCTTGCAAGAATGATTCTAACTTCAAACCAGCTTATCCGCTTGAGATGCCCATCAAAGAGAAGGTCGAGACTATAGCTCGTAAATTTTATGGCGCAGACGGGGCATTATTTATGCCGACAGCAAATGCGCAAATTAAGCAGATCGAATCGCTTGGTTTTGGCAACTTGCCGATTTGCGTAGCTAAAACTCAAAATTCGTTGTCGGATGATCCCAAACTTTATGGTAGACCACGCAACTACAAGATTACGGTTCGCAGTGCGAAGGTTAGCGCCGGGGCAGGTTTTGTTGTTATCTATGCTGGAGACATTATGACTATGCCCGGCTTGCCTAAGGTTCCTGCTGCGGTTAAGATCGGCATGAAACCGAACGGCGAAATATATGGGTTATTCTAGCCACAAAGAGCTATGCCCGCCCTTTGTGGCGGGCTTTTTTATTATTTTATTATTTTTATAAATCGGACAATAAGAAACAGCTTGTGTTAAAAACGCCCCCTGGCTGTCTCGTATATTGTGTCGAACGCGAAAATAAGCTCATCCATAGTGCAGTGATCTTGCACGAAATGGCTGGTGCAGAAAAGCAGTCCGCCGTCTGCAAACATGCTCATCACGCGTTTGATCTCGGATCTGAGAAAATCAAGCTTCCCGAAACCGATGGTTGTCTGCACATCTAGACCGCCCATTAAGACGAATTTGTCAGCATACTTAGACTTATAAACACTGTAGTCCATTCCGGCCGATTCTTGGAACGGGTGGAGGACGTCGTATCCTAACTTTGCAATGCCATCCAGCACAGACATGTTGTTTCCGTCAGTATGCAGACTTACAAACGCGCCGCGACGCTTAACGGCATCAACAACTGTTTTGTGGTATGGAAAAATGAGCCGCCACCAAACATCGGGACTGAACATAAGCGAGTTTTGCGCTCCCCAATCGTCTGACACGTGAATCATGTCCACGCCGAGGTCCAAGCAATTGTTGACAAATTGAATAGTCCACTCAGCTTGACGACGGTAGACCTCGTGCAACTCGTTCTCAAAAATAAGCAGATAAGCAAGATGATTCTCGATACCAAACACACCGTTCATCGCTTCGAAAAATCCCGGCGTCTGCATATATACGAACCTGCCGCGCTGCTCCTTATGGTGTCGAATCTGATCGACTATGTCATTAAAAGCAGCCGTATCATTGGGATCATGCATTGGTGCGTCTATAAGCGCCGGAGGCTCGATAGGACCGTTGGCACGCAGTTCCTGCAATACCTGTTCGTCGAATGTTGGCGGGCCGCCAAACAAGTGGGCGTAATCGAACTCATATCTGTCTTCGAAAGCCTCTACCGATCCGAACACCTCTGAAATCTGCTGCTCAAGGTTGGCTTTAACCCAACCGTATATAGGTATCCGATCCGGTTTTTCATGTTTGATCGTTTGAATAACTCTCTCCCTTGGGAGCATTTCTAATTCTCCTCCAGACCATAGCCTGACCTGATATATAAGATTTTTGCCCAAAATTGTATAAAGCTTGACTGAGTGATTTCGACCTCCCGCGCGCAATCGACCATCATGTTTGAAATTCGAGTAACTGATGGCTGAGCAAACTTTAACAAAGTTAAACTCGTTCGGCAAGCTTAATAGCGACGCACTAGAATGATAAATTAGGGCCGAACCTGACGTTCACATGATTCGGCCCCATTTAGCGATTTATTATCCCGCGTTTTTAGTTACCAAATTCTACAATGTTGTGAGAATCTCCTTTAGATACTCCGCATCATCTCTCAGCACGGCCTTCTGCTTTTCCGCGTCGAATCTGCCCAACGATTCATCTTCGATACATAAGTCGTTCTTGTAGCCGGCTTCTTTAAGAGTTTGTATAACCCACTTAATGTTGATATCTCCCTCTCGCAATGGGCTTGCATACTTGCCGTATTCCCATCCGATTTCGCGCTGAATTTCGCGCTTTTCGGGCGGATAATTGATATTCTTGACGTGGGTGTGCTTGATCTTGGGTGCGAAGTGCTTAATGATATCCAATACTTTCGAAAGCGGATGGCCGAACCAATAAAAGTTCGCAGTGTCACACGTCATTCCAACCCGCGGCGAGTTTACTTTGTTAAGTACGCTGTCAAGAAACTCCGGATTATTACCAAGGGTACCGTGATTTTCAATTCCCATTTCAACACTTAAATTGCTCGTCGCATCGAGTATCTTGGCCATACAGTCGGCGAAGTGTTGAATGCGTTTTTCCAGCGGCCAATCGCGATTGTCGTGCATTATGGCGTCAATGCGCACTGCAGGTATTCCAAGATATCCGGCTGTCCTAACTGCCGAGATCACCCAGTCTATCTCGGCATCCAGATCATCTGCGCCGAAGTTGTTTGAAAGCAAGAATGAGGTAACCTTAATCTTTTGTATAGAGCACTTATAAGCAAACTTGTCGATTGACGCCTTATCGGCAAGCGATTCCCGCTCCGTACAGTTGTCAAGCGACATTACGCTGCATTTCCTGTCGTAGTTGAGTTCTACTGCGTCCAAACCCATAGCGTCAAGTCCGGCTTTCACGCCTCCAAACATAGGCAAATGACAATCTCTAACTGACACGTACATGTTCGAGTCCTACCTCTATAGAGTAACTTTATTTGAAAGTTGAGAGCTGTAAAAAGCAAAATGCTTCTCCTTCAGTCACCTTCTCTGTGCGACGCGTTCTAACCTCCCGTCTGAGAATTTTCGATTGCTAAGTTCGCTTTCGCATAAGCTAAGCATTGCCTTGGGACAAAGTCAGATTATTACAGCAAAAAGAACTTGCCATCCACCTTGCTTTGCTCAGCCTTGTCGTGGTATAAAAGAACTAGCTATGCAATCGAATACTAACACTCTTAAAGTTCTCTCCGGCAATGAAGCCATTGCCCATGGAGCTTATGCCGCTGGAGTAGAGGTAGCTGCTGCCTACCCCGGTACCCCGAGCACGGAGATACTCGAAAACCTGGCGAAGTTTTCTGGCGTTTACTGCGAGTGGTCTGTCAATGAAAAAGTGGCCATGGAGGTGTGCATCGGAGCATCGTTTGCGGGTTCAAGATCGCTTGTTGCGATGAAACACGTTGGCCTCAATGTTGCCCTTGATCCACTGATGACTTTTGCCTACATCGGTGCTAACGGCGGTATTGTTGTAGTTGTTGCCGACGATCCTGGCATGCACAGTTCACAAAACGAACAAGACAGCCGCATGCTCGCGAAGTTCGCTCGAGTTCCAATGCTGGAACCGTCCGATAGCCAGGAGTGCTTTGAAATGGTTCGGCATGCGCTGGACATATCTGAGGAGTTTGGCACTCCTGTTATCGTTCGTACTGCCACGCGCATTTCTCATTCTTCTAGCGTCGTGAATCTTGCCGGCTTTGAGCGACGACCTCGCAGCAATCGTAAATACGAAAAGGACATTACCCAAAGAGTAATGGTCCCTATGTTTGCTCGCCGGATGAGACTAGTTCTGGAGGAAAAAGTTGCCAAACTCCTTCAGTACTCAGAATCTGCGAGTATTCAGATCATGGAGAACAACACGGAAGAACTCCGACCAAGATTCGGCGTAATTACTTCGGGCATTGCTTATCAATATGTGCGTGAAGTATTCCCGGAGGTGCCCGTCCTTAAGCTCGGAATGACTTTTCCGCTTCCAAAGATACTTATAAAAAAGTTCGCCGAATCGGTTGACAAGCTATATGTAGTCGAAGAAGGCGATGCATATCTCGAAGAGCAAATTCTCGCGATGGGAATCAAAGTAGAACAACCCGAAGTAAGCTTTCGAATCGGCGAGTTAAGTCCGGATCGTGTGGCTATGCTAAGGGCTGAGATTTACGGTCAAGAAAGGAGTCAATTTGCAATACCCAAACAGTCGGATGACTTGCCAGCACGACCGCCAGTTCTATGCCCTGGATGCGCTCACAGAGGAGTTTTCTACGCGCTCAATCGACTGAAAGCAACTGTGACTGGCGACATCGGTTGCTATAGTCTCGGTGCGTTTCCGCCTTTGTCGGCTATGGACAGCATTGTGTGTATGGGTGCTGCCATTGGCAACTCTCACGGAATGGAGAAAGCTGGCTACAAGGGCCGAGTTGCCGCTGTTATAGGCGACTCCACGTTCTTCCACTCAGGGATAACCGGGCTGCTTAATGTGGTCTACAACAAGGGTGCGAGCACGATTATTGTTCTAGACAACCGTACTACGGCGATGACAGGTCATCAAGATCATCCAGGCACCGGTAGAACTCTCATGGGCGAAGAGACTACCGAAGCTCTTGTCGAAGATGTTGCTCGTGGAGTCGGAGTAAAGCGAGTACGGGTTGTTGATCCCTATGACCTTGAAGCAACCTACAACGTTATCAAGGAAGAGTTGGATACGCCCGAACCATCCGTAATAGCTAGCAAGAAGGCTTGCATACTCGGTGGCAGGATAGTGGTTGCGAGACAATACGGCATCGACTTTGATCTATGCAAGGCCTGCGGATCGTGTCTCAGACTTGGCTGCCCCGCAATTGAAGTAATAGAAGCAAGCGATGCCGACCCGAAGAAACGCAAAGCACGCATCAATCCCGTTTTGTGTGTCGGTTGCGCAATGTGCTTACAAGTCTGCAAGTTCAACGCTATCAAAGAAACAACATATTAAAACTTGATCGAACTGACAGCGTTTGATTATTAACAGGAGAAAATATTGACTGACGTTTTGAACATATCCCTTGTTGGCGTTGGAGGCCAAGGTATTCTTCTGGCAAGTGACATTCTATGTCATGTTGCTCTACTTACAGGTAAGGACGTTAAGAAAAGCGAGATTCACGGAATGGCCCAGCGTGGAGGAAGCGTTATCAGCCAGGTGCGTATTGGTGAAAAGGTTTACTCACCACTTATCGCCGTAGGTCAGACCGATATACTTTTGAGTTTCGAGAAGCTTGAGGCGCTTCGCTATGCACATTTTCTGGCCCCAGATGGAATTGCAATGGTGAACAATCAAGAAATCCGACCCGTAACGGTCTCAAGCGGACAATCGCAATGGCCAGAGAATATTGACGATAGGCTAAGGAATACCTTTCAAAGGTTAGAACTAATTCCCGCTCTGGACATCGCCCGCGCCCTCGGTAACGTCCGCATAGTGAACGTGGTTATGATTGGCGCTCTCTCAAACCACATGGACGTTGAGGATACAATTTGGCGAGAGTCGATACGTGCCCTTGTTAAGCCGCAATATATAGATTTCAACTTGAAGGCTTTTGATGCGGGAAAACAAGCCGGAACCACAGTTCGAGTTTAGCTTCGGTTAGTTCCGTGACCTTGAATTTGATGTGATACAATAAATCCGTTGAAGTTGTGTAAAGGAGGCTTCGACGGATGGGCAAGGCTCGGATGAAGAGGCGCCAGGACAGTGGTGACCGGACCTCAAAAAGCCGTGCTGAAGTGGCACGACCCCGCGATTCGCAACAAACGCGGATTATCTGCGTAGTGCTTGTAGTCATTGTAATTGCTAGCTATTGGCGCGCGGGTAGCCTTAGCTTCACACGCTTTGATGACGATATATACATCACGCACAACAAATGGGTTAGGAACGGCCTGACTGTCCGCGGCGTAATCTGGGCCTTTACTACAGGCCATGCCTCCAACTGGCATCCTCTCACATGGCTTTCGCATCAAGCAGATTGGGAACTCTTTGGAGAGAACCCAAGAGGGCACCATTTGGGAAATGTTCTACTACACGCCGTTAATACTCTGCTGCTTTTCCTGTTGCTAAATAGGATAACTGGTTTCGTATGGAGAAGTGCTTTCGTTGCTGCGCTTTTTGCAGTTCATCCGCTACATGTCGAATCAGTGGCATGGGTAGTCGAACGGAAAGATGTGCTATCAACGTTATTCTGGATGCTTACAACGCTCGCTTACATCGATTATGCCCGGGGACCCAACCGGCAGCAATACTTTCTGGTCATAATGTTATACATACTTGGACTGATGGCAAAGCCGATGCTGGTTAGCTTGCCATTGGTTCTTATGATGCTAGATTGGTGGCCGCTTCAGAGGCACTGGCAATCTGCTTCGAATCGATCTTCGATCGCTACATTTTTCCGTGCTTCCATAATCGAAAAGCTCCCGCTGTTTATCTTGGCTGCAATGAGCTGTGTAATAACTTTCATCGTACAGCGAGAGGGTGGTGCGATGAAGCCACTCGACGCGATTCCGGCCGGCCAGCGTATTGCCAATGCGATGACTGCCTATGTCGGCTATATAGTGAAGATGATTTTGCCGAGTGGTCTGGCTGTTTTTTATCCCCATCCGGGCAACACTCTACCTGTCTGGAAGGTGGTTAGCTCTGCTATTGTGATTGTGATGATGACGATAAGTGCTGTTGTTGGCGGCAGACGGAGACCTTATTTGGCAGTAGGATGGTTTTGGTATATAGTCACGCTAATCCCTGTTATTGGGATCGTTCAGGTTGGCAATCAGGCCATGGCTGATCGCTATACTTATATACCGCTTATTGGTCTGTTTCTGATCATCGCCTTCGGAATTCCCGACATAGTATATTCTTTGGGGGGTGAATACTTACACGAGGCAGGCAAATTGCGCGCAAGACTACTAGCAGGCTCAGCTTTTGCAGTTATAATCGTGCTGATGATATGCACATATATCCAAGTAGGCTACTGGCGTGATACGATAACGCTATTTCGTCGGGCACTGCAAGTGACGTCACGCAATGCGCTAGCTCATAACAACCTAGGACGAGCGCTATATGACGAAGGAAAGCCACGTGAAGCGCTGAAGCACTACCGAGCAGCTTTGCGCATCGATCCGACTTACGTAGATGCGCACTATAACTTGGGAATCTACTATGCCGAACGCCGAGAATATGATCGGGCAATCGCAGAATACAAAAAGGCTCTGAAACATAACCCTCGTCATGCACTTTCGCACAACAACCTCGGAGTCGTTCTAGGCGAGCAAGGCAAGTTGGATGATGCTATTGCTCATTACAGGCAAGCGTTAAAGATCAGTCCAGAATATGCAGACGCCCAATATAATCTGGCATTGACTTTAATGAATAAAGGCGATCTCAAGAAGGCTGCGTCGGAGTTCAAGAAGACCTTGAGGCTTATACCAGATCACTGGGATTCGTGTTACTATCTTGCACAGACACTATCCTACCTAGGCAAAAGATCGGAAGCAATTTTTTACTACCGCGAGGCTGCGCAATTGCGACCGGACTACGCATTAGGACATTACAATCTCGGCACCGCCCTGCACCAAAAAGGACTTACGGATGAAGCCGCATACGAATACGAGCGCGCTTTGGAACTGGATCCTAATCTGGTACCCGCACACAGCAATCTTGGGTTGATCCTCACGCAACGCGGATTGCTTGACAAGGCGATAGAGCATTATAGACAGGCACTTAGCATAGATCCTTCCTTCAAACCTGCACAAGATAACCTAGCACAAGCACTGCTGATGAAGAAACGAGCTGCAAAATCATGGCCGAATCGATAGATAGCCTATGAATATAAAGCTATATCCTGCGCAACATACGCGACTCGATTTCCTCTATCTGCCGAATTCTTCGGGCATGTCGCTCGGCGTTACTGAACGGTGTTTCTAACCAGTTGTGCACTATACGCTTAGCTTTTTCCGAGTCAACAT
>Ga0197142_1001179_pt1 | contig 24224 bp, 18 predicted proteins | sample GBS60_MetaG_FD_148614 | JGI IMG/M metagenome (GOLD analysis project Ga0197142, IMG submission 148614) | Sediment microbial communities from Great Boiling Springs, Gerlach, Nevada, United States - GBS 60_MetaG | ecosystem: Environmental > Aquatic > Thermal springs > Hot (42-90C) > Sediment... | reverse complement strand
ACCACCAGGATCGGCCAGACCTCCGGCCCCGGCAGGGAAGGGAGGGCCTCCGCCACCCCGGCCTCCTCCGAACCGGCAGACCGGATCGCGGCCTCCGCCAGCCCGGGATTGTCACCTTTTGTCTCCATCGCCTCCTGGTCCTGGGTTCGGGTGCGCCTCACGTTTTCAGCCAGGCGGGAGCCCCTTCCTTTTCCCGGGCCCGTCCCCCCCCACTTTCTGCCTTGCGTCCCGTGCAGTCCTGCATGACCCTCTGCCCCCGCACTCTCCGTCTGTCCCGTGCCCGCGCATTCAGAAACTCAGATCCGTCGCCTCCCAGGTCTCCGGGGAGGGGGCGGTGGGGCGGGTCCCCTCCCGGTGGAAAACCCATTTGCGGATCATTTCAAAGACCGCCTCCCTCTTCACCGGCTTGGCGATGTAGTCATTCATGCCGGCCCGCAGGCAGCGGTCCCGGTCCTCCCGCAGGGCGTTGGCGGTCATGGCGATGATGGGGGTGGCCACGCCCTGGCGCCGGAGCTCCCGGGTGGCGGCCAGCCCGTCCATCACCGGCATCTGCATGTCCATGAAGATGAGATCAAAGGCCTGGGGATCGGCCATAACCTTGGCCACCGCCTCCTGACCGTTTTCGGCCAGCTCCACCTGGTACCCCCCCCTTGGTGAGCATAAGCAGGGCCAGTTTCTGGTTGACGGGATTGTCCTCCACCAGAAGGATGCGGGTGCCATGCTTCAGGTCCTCCCACAGGGTCTGTTGGGTGATGAAGGTGGGGGTTTTGTCGGCCACCGGGCTGTCGGCGCCCAGGAGCCGGGAGACCATGGCCACCAGCTCCGGCCGCTTCACCGGCTTCACCAGAAAGCCGTCGAAACCGGCCTCCTGGAAGCGGGCCCGCTTCTGGTCGGTGGAGGAGGTATAAGCCAGAAGGGGGAGGCCGGCGTCCCCAGGGTGGGACCGGATGGCCCGGGCCACGGCATAGCCGTCCAGGCCGGGCATCTGAATATCCAGGATGGCCAGGTGGAAGGGAGACCCGGCCGCCCGGGCCGCCTCCAGGGCGGGCAGGACCTCCTCCCCCCGGGTCAGGGCCGTCACCTCCAGGCCCAGAGAGGTGAGCACCCGGCTGAGGATGTCCAGATGGGTCTCATTGTCATCGACAATGAGCACTTTTTTGCCAGCCAGACCCCGGGGGGTGGGCCTGTCCAGGCCCGCCTTGGCGCTTTTCCCCACCCAGGCGGTGAAGGTGAAGGTACTGCCCCGGCCCACCTCGCTCTCCACCCGCACCTCGCCCCCCATGAGGCGGGCCAGCTGCCGGCAGATGGAGAGTCCCAGGCCGGTGCCGCCAAACTGCCGGGTGATGGAGCCGTCCGCCTGCTGGAAAGCATCGAAGATCTGCTCCTGCTTGTCCGCCGGGATGCCCACCCCGGTATCCCGCACCTTGACCTCCAGGAGGAGTCTCTCCTCCCGGAGGTCGGCCACCTCCAGGGAGAGCTCGATCTCGCCTGAGGGGGTGAATTTCTCGGCGTTGCTCACCAGATTGAGGAGCACCTGCCGGAAGCGGGCGGGGTCGCCCCGGACGAACCCCGGCACCTCGTCGCCGATGCGGCAGAGGAGCTCCACCGGCTTGTCCTTCAGGCGGGGGGAGATGAGGTCGCAGACCTCGTAGGCCAGAAGTTCCGGGTCGAAGTCCACCTCCTCCAGGGAGAGGTGGCCGGCCTCGATCTTGGAAAAGTCCAGGATGTCGTTGATGAGGGCCAGCAGGGCCTCGGCGCTCTGTTTGACGTTCCGGACAAAGCCCGCCTGCTCCTCGCTTAAGGGGGTGTCGCCCAAAAGCTCCGTGAAGCCGATGATGCTGTTCATGGGAGTGCGGATTTCGTGGCTCATGCGGGCCAGAAACTCGCTTTTGGCCACGTTGGCCACCGCCGCCTGGGCGGCCAGGAGATTGGCCTGGCCGATGGCCTCCTCCAGCTGCCGGTTGAGCTCCTCCGCCGCCTCCCGGGCGGCCCTCAGCTCCGCTTCGGCCTGTTTCTGGGCCGAGATATCCACAAAGCTTTCCAGCAGGTGCAGCCGGCCCCCCAGGGTGATGGGCACCACGGTCTTCAGGATGGGGAGTCGCGTCCCGTCCCGGCGGATGAGCTCCCGCTCGGCGTTGTCCACCTCCAGGCCCAGGTCGGTGATGGGGCAGCGGTTCTCCTGGGCCGGACAGAGGCGCTGATGGCAGACGGTGCCCAAAAGCTCCTCCCGGGTGCTGCCGATGAGACGCAGGGCGCTGGGGTTGGCCTCCACGATGCGCTTGCTGTCCGCCTCGATGATGAGGATGCCGGCCTGGAGTCGTTCCAGGATCAGCCGGGTGCGCTCCTCGCTCTCCTCCAGGGCCCGGCGGGCCCGGCGGTGTTCGCTGATCTCCCGCTTGAGGGAGGCGTTGGCGTTGGTCAGCTCCAGGGTGCGGCGCTCCACCCGGGCCTCCAGTTCCTGGTTCAGGGCCGCAAGAGTGGCCAGGCTCTGCTGGCGCTTGTGGAGGTAGGCCACCAGCAAACCGGTGATCACCCCGCCGCCGCCCCCCACCAGAAACGGCAGCCAGAAAACCACAAACCAAGGGGGATACACTGCCGGTTTGGCCATCACCGTCCACAGCCGGCTGCCCACCTCCACCACGGCAGTGTAGGTCCAGTCCCGGTCCCGCTCCAGGGGAGGGGGCGGGGCCGGAGGGGCCAGAGGCTGGCAGGTCTTAAGGGAAAAGCTCAGGAGAAACTGCTCTCCCGGTGGGGCCAGCTCATCATAGAGGGAGAGGGTGACGTTACGGCCTTTCAGATCAAGGTAGGTGTGGGTGAGGAGGTCCACCACCCGGAAGACCCCCAGGGCAAAGCCTTTCAGAGCCTGCCGGCGTTCCTCCACCCCTGAGGGCTGTGATCCCCCGTGAAAGACCGGCCAACAGATGATGATCCCCTTGTGGCCTTCCTGTTCCTGGGCCAAAAGGAGGGGTGGGGTGGCCGCCGCCTCACCCCGGTCCCGGGCCCAAAGGAGGGCCTCCCGCCGCCGGGGCTCGGAGGCCAGGTCGAATCCCAGGATCTCCTCCCGACCGGCCCGGGGCTCCACCAGCCGCAGGGGAAAATATTCCTCCCGGGTCCTGGCGGGCACCCATCCCCCCGAGGCCTCCCTTTCCTTGAAGGTGAATTCCGGGCCCTCCTGCCGCCGGACCTGATCCTCGACGCCGGGCCGGGCCGCCTCCGGGACCCGCATGGCCCAGCCCAGAGCCCTCAGGCCGGGAATACGGGTGGGGTGGGAATAGGAGAGAAAAGGCTCCGTGAAAGCGTGAAACTGCTCCCGGCTGATCTCCTGCGAGAGGGCCAGAAAGGTGGCCAGGCCCCGGAGGGCGATGTGGCTCTTCTGCAGGGTGCCGGCGAGGCGGCTCACCGTCTCCTGGGCCTCGTGCAGGAAGCGGCTGCGCCGGCTCTTCTCCTCCCAGCTCCAGACGGTGAGGGCTGCCACTACGGACAGGCACAGACCCGCCAGGCCGATCACCACCAGGACGCCGGGCCGTTTTCTCACCGGCGGCAGCCGGCTTCCGCCCCTTCGCATGACTCCCATGGCTTGTCCGGGGGCGGAGCCGATTCCTGGCGCATCCCGCGCCTGGGCCCGCCCCCCTCCTCCCTCCTTTCATCGACCGGCCGGGCAAAATCTTTAAAGCCCAGACCCTGGCACGACCATCCGGGGCCGAAATTTACCGGGGTGAGGCTTTGCGGCTCGGGGGGGAAAGGGCTTGCATTTTTGCAGTTGGCCTGCTAAATTGAATACGGCGGTGGGGCCGGGGCCACCGGTTCGCCTGCGCCTTGTGATCCCCGGTAGCTCAGCAGGTAGAGCGGGTGGCTGTTAACCACTTGGTCGGCGGTTCGAGTCCGTCCCGGGGAGCCAGGAAAATCAAGGGGTGGCAATCCTGCCACCCCTGTTTTTTTCCGCCGTGAATTCCGCCTCCCAGGGCCTTCCGCTCCTTTTGGCTCCCGGTGGAAAAGCAGACCCGGCTTGGACGGTGATGCCCGCGTGTGGCAGAGCGGCTCCAGGTCCTCCCCCCGCCCGAGCTGCCGGAAGGGAGGTTTCCCGGCCAGATGAACGGGGCATCCCTGATACTGCCTTTTTGCAGAACTGAGGCGCTTTTTCCTGGGGAAGAAAAATCCTGAGCAGGAAAGAGTGGCTTCGCTGCCTCTGATAGAGTCGGTAACCCAAGGGCGCAGCCAAATTACGGGCGGGCCAGCGAGCGGTAATATCCAGGGCGGGCAGGTCTTCACGGGAGGGGACCGGTGGTGCCGGAGGCGAGACTCGAACTCGCACGGGGCCGCACCCCGGGGGATTTTGAGTCCCCTGCGTCTACCCATTCCACCACTCCGGCGCAGTGTTATTTTATCGTGGATCCGGGAGGCCGGGCAAGTGATTTATGGCCGGGAGGCCCGGCGGGGAAGGGGCCCGGACTCACGAGCCGTCTGGTGGCCGGGCTTGTCACGGGTCTCAGCCGCGGTTTTAGGCGGGGGTTCAGTCCCCGCCAGTGGAGGCCAGCCAGTGGGGGATGGGGGAGGACTTGGGCAGGGGGAGTGGGAAATCACCCGTCGCCCTTCGGTGGGATGAACACGCGGGAAAGCTTCGGTCTCTGGCCTCTTGGCCCCATCCCGCCCTTCCTCCCCGCCTCCCCCTATTGCCCCTTCCTGCCGCTTACGCGCCCCTTCAGGGGTTGGGGCGCATCACCGGCAGCTCCCGGGGTGGGGTGATGGGCTTGGCGGCCTTGGGCGCGGTCTTGAGCTCCCGGGCCTCCTGGGCCACCTGGCGGCGCAGGCTCATGAGGAACATGAGGTAGCGGGCCTGTTGCACTGGGGTGAGCAGGCTCATCTCCTCCTGGAACTGCCGCTGCTGCAGGGCCAGGGTCTCCTCCCGGGTGCGCATCATGCGGTCCAGGATCACCTGCACCTCCTGGTCCGTGGGGTTGGGCTTGCTCAGTACCTGCTGGAGCTGCTGGAAGGCCAGCATGGCCTCCCGTTTGGCCTGCTCCTTTTGCACCCGGTATTTCTGGTCGATCTGCAGGAGGAGATCCACGGTGCGCTGATCCACCCCCAAAGCCGGCCCCAGCTTGGCCCGCTTCACCTCGGACTGATAGCGGTCCATGGGGTCGGCGGGGTCAAAACCCTGGGCCGCCGCCGGTCCGCCCAACGAGAGACAGAGGAGCACTGCGAGGCCGAGCCGGGCCATCCACGCGGTCATGGTTCCCTCCCTGTGAGTCTGCGGGCCAGGGCCTCCCGCTCTTCGGGCGAAAGGTCGGCCAGCACCGGATCCACATCCCAGTTGAGGACCAGATCGTCATCCCACAGGCCCTCGTCAATACCGGCATACAGGACCTTTTCCGGTCCGGGGGGGTGGCTGGCCCCGCCCCCGTGGACCACCAGCTCCACTTCGCCTTTCTGGGGCGGCGCCACGGGTGCGGGCAGGGCCGCGGCGGGCGGTGCGGGGGTCCCGGCCTCCCGGGAGGGGAGCCCGGGGAGATACCCCCGCCACCACCCCACCCCCACCACCAGGAGGAAAAGGAGGGGGGCTGCGGCCAGGGCATAGGGCAGGCGGTGCCGCTTGGGAGCCGGCATCTCCCGGTGCTGGAGTTCCGCCAGCTTCAGGTGCAGCTCCCGCTGGAAGGCTTCCCAGAATTCCGGGCCGGGATCGGGGACCGGGTGGGCCTGCACCAGGCGGATGGTGGCCTCCAGGTCCGCCAGCTCCTGGCGGCACCGGGGGCACTGCTTCAGATGCCGCTCCACCAGTCGTTTGCGGATCCCGTCCGCCTCAGCGTCGAGATATCCGGGGAGCCACCTTTGGACAAGGGCGCACCGCCACGTCATGATCCTGCTCGCTCAGCAACAGTTTTTTCAGTTTTTTGAGGGCCTGACAGTAATTCACCCGGGCGGCCCCGGCCGTCCCCCCCAGCACCTGGGCGATCTCCTGGTAGGAGAGATTCTGCTCCAGTTTCAGGGCGATCACCGCCCGCTGTTTGGCCGGGAGCTTCTCCAGGGCCTGATAGAGCCGGGCCCGTTCCTGTTGGGCCACCAGATTCCCTTCAGGGGAATCTTCCGCCTCCAGCACCAGGTCCTGGACATCCACCGGTTCGCCGTAGCGCTTCCTGCCCTTGAGGAAGTTGTAGCACTGGTTCAGGGTGATGCGGAACAGCCAGGTGCGGAAGGCCGACTGCTGGCGGAACTCCCGGAGGTGGACGAAGGCCTGCAGAAAGGCCTGCTGCATCACGTCCCGGGCTTCTTCGGGATCGCCCACCATCCGGCAGGCCAGGCCGTAGATGTCCCGCTGATACCGCTTCACCAGCTCCTCAAAGGCAGGGACATCCCCCTCCTGCGCCCGGGTGACCAGCTGGGGATCAGCCATGGTGTGGAAATCCCCGGGCTTCACTGGATTAGACCGGCCCCTGAGGGGGATGTTAAAGTGAGCATGGGGAAATTTTCTCACTTTGATAAAAATTCCGGGGCTGCCTTCCTGCGCCTTTCTCCACTATACCTCGCTTTCCTCTCCGGGGAAAGGGGCGGAGAGGTGCCGCCGCGTCCGGCCGCGGCGGGAACCGGATCCCACCCCCGGAAGGCCGGGAAAACCTGTTCCCAAGGTCTCCAGGGGAAAATTATTTCCCCAGGAAGGAAAGAAAATTCACTATAATTTAAGATATGTTGGCGTCAGAGTCGGAAAGCGGCACCCCCCAGCCGGTCATTGTCCCCCGGGCCGAGCATACCCTCTCCCGCAAGGACATCTCGGTGGAGGCCCTGAAGGTCCTCTACCGGCTGCACTATGCCGGCTACACGGCCTACCTGGTGGGGGGCAGTGTCCGGGACCTCCTGTTGGGCAAGAAGCCCAAGGACTTTGATGTGGTGACGGACGCCCGCCCGGGGGAGATCCGCAAGCTCTTCCGCAACAGCCGTATTATCGGCCGGCGCTTCCGGCTGGTGCAGGTCTTTTTCCGGGGCGGCAGGATTGTGGAGGTCTCCACCTTCCGGCGGCGCTCGGAATTCGATCTCACCCCGGAGGGGGAGGACGGCAAAAACCCCACCTACGGCACCCCGGCGGAGGACGCCCAGCGCCGGGATCTCACCATCAATGCCCTCTTCTACAACATCGGGGACTTTTCCCTGGTGGATTATGTGGGCGGGCTGGAGGACCTGCGCCGGGGCTATATCCGGGTCATCGGCGATCCGGCGGTGCGCTTTGTCCGGGATCCGGTGCGGATGCTCCGGGTGCTGCGGCATGCGGCCCGCACCGGGTTTACCATCGACCCCCAGGCCTGGGCCGAAATCCAGGCCAAAGGCGACCTCATCCGCACCTGCCCCCCGGCCCGGGTGCGGGATGAACTCCTCAAGGATCTGAGGAGCGGGGCCGCCCGGCCCTTCTTCCAGCTCATGCTGGAGAGTGGCCTCTTTTACGCCATCCTCCCGGGGTGGCGGGGCCGCCTGGGAGCCGCCGGCGAGGCCCGTCTCCTGGAGCTGGCCGGCCGCCTGGACATCCTGAGCCAGGCCGAGCGCCCCCTGCCGGACAGCCTCATCTGGGCCCTCTTCCTTCTCCCCTATCTGGAAGCGGAGCCCTGGCCCACCGCCGCCCAGGAGCTGCGGGAGCATCTCCAGGCCAGAATCCGGGAGGCCCTGGGGGGGATTGAATTCCCCCGGCAGCGCCAGGAGGAGGTGGTGCAGCTGGTGGCCCTCTCGGCGGTGGTGGCCCACCACGCCCGCCAGAAGCGGCCCTTCCCCAGCCGCCTCACCCGCCTGGCCGCCTTCCCCCAGGCCTATCTCCTGCACCGCCTCCTCACCACCCCCCCGGAGACGCTCCTAACGGAGCTTCCGGGCCCCGAGGAACCCCTGGAGGCGGTGGTGCCCCGGCGCCGCCGCCCCCGGCGCCGCCGCGGCCGCCGACGGGGCCAGCCCGGGGCTGAGCCTCAGAAATCCTGAATGTCGTGGAGCAGCCAGGAGGAGGTGGGGCCGTCCCGCTCAAAGAGCCAGGACTCCCGCAGCTCCGCCGGATAGGTCATGCTGCCGGCCAGAAGCTTGTAGGTCTGGCTCTGCAGCACATAATCCAGCACCTGGCCCTCCACCCACACCGTCAGGGTCTGGCGGCCGTTCCCCGCCTCGGCCTGCACCAGGGCCAGGCGCTTCAGGCTCAGATCCTCCAGGCGGCTGATCTCCCGGCGCAAAGCCAGGATTTTCAGGCCCATCTCCAGGAAACCCAGGAGATTTTCGGAGACCCGGCCCTTCAGCCGGCTCAGGTCCTGATGGTTCCAGGCGTCATGGAGTTCGTGGATGAGGGTGAGCACCATCTCCCCGAAGGACTCCAGGCTGAAGGCGGGATCCTGGGCAACGAGGCGCTCCACCTCGGCCTGGGCGGTCTTTTCCACCTGCAGGGGCACCCGGTTCCTCTCCGGCCGGCTGAAGCGGGGGGTGGGGCGGCCCACAGTGGCGCGTTTTTCCCGCCAGCTTTGCACCGCCAGAAAGCCGAGATACACAGTGGTGGCCGCCGCGGTGAGATCCAGGAGCCCCAGGGGAAAACCCTCGGGGGGGCGGAAGGAATAAAGGGGATAGCCGAACAGGGCGGACCACAGAAGGCTCGAAAGGAAACCGCCGGCGAGAAAGCACCACAGACCCTGCCAGGGGCTGGAGGAGAAGGGCCGGGGGGGAGGGGATTCCCGGGGGGCGGGGGGCTTTTTCTCCGCCACCCCGTGGGGGGAGGCGGCCGCGGCCCACGCCGGGGAGGGAGATCCAAGGCTTTCCGGCGCCGCGCCCCCCCATACCAGTGCCAGCAGGCACCAGAGCGTCACCGCAGCCACCAAAAGAATCGGCCGCGCCATGCTTCCTCAATCCCGGGAATTCTGTGCTGCTTCCTCCTTATCTATCGGCAGCCAGGGTGACGCGCTTAAACCGTCTTTTGCCCACCTGCAGCAAAATCGGTTGATTTTCTGGCAGTTCCCGGTGGATATCCGTCACCTTCTCCCCGTCCGCCTTCACCCCGCCCTGGGCGATGAGACGCCGGGCCTCGGAGGTGGTGGCGGCCAGCCCCGCGGCGGCCAGGACGTTGGGGATGAGGCGGTCGTGCGGTCCCGCGGGGGTGAGGGTGACCTCCTCGATCTCGTCCGGAAGCCCCCCCTCCCGGAAGATGTGGGCGAATTCCGCCGCCGCCTTCTCTGCCGCCGGCGCCCCATGGTAGCGGGCCACGATCTCCTTGGCCAGGGCCTCCTTGGCGTCCCGGGGATTGACGGCGCCGCTCTCCAGATCCCGCCGGAGCTGCTCCAGCTCCTGGGGACCGAGATCGCTCAACAGCTCGTAGTAGCGCAAAAGCAGCGCATCCGGTAGGCTCATGAGCTTGCCGAACATCTCCCGGGGCGGCTCGTCAATGCCCACATAATTCCCCAGGGATTTGCTCATCTTCTGGACGCCGTCCAGCCCCTCCAGAAGGGGCAGGGTGATGACCACCTGGGGTTCCTGGCCGTACTCCCGCTGGATCTCCCGCCCCACCAGGAGGTTGAACTTCTGGTCCGTGCCCCCCAGCTCCACATCGGCCCGCAGGGCCACGGAATCGTAGGCCTGGATCAGGGGGTAGAGGAACTCATGGATGGCGATGGGGGTATGGCTCGCATAGCGTTTGTGGAAATCCTCCCGCTCCAGCATCCGGGCCACGGTGTACCGGGCCGCCAGCCGGATGAGGTCCTGGGCGCTCATGGCCTTCATCCAGCGGCTGTTGAACTCGATGAGGGTGCGCTCCGGATCCAGCACCTTGAAGATCTGGCGCTCATAGGTGGCGGCATTGGCCCGGACCTCCTCCTCGGTGAGGGGCGGCCGGGTTTCGCTCTTCCCCGAGGGGTCGCCGATGAGCCCGGTGAAATCGCCGATGAGAAAGATGACCTGGTGCCCCAGGTCCTGGAAGTGCTTCAGCTTCTGGATGAGGACCGTGTGGCCCAGGTGGAGGTCCGGCGCCGTGGGATCAAACCCCGCCTTGACCCTGAGGGGCACCCCCGTGGCCACGGCGCGCGCCAGCCGCTCTTTGAGCTCCTCTTCCCGGATGATCTCCTGCACGCCCTTTTTGATGAGGGCGAGCTGCTCGTCCACAGGTTTCACATCATACTCCGCGTCACCGGGCGGGAGGGCTCAGGACCCTGGGTCCTGACCCTCCCGCCCCTGAGATGATCACCCGCGGGGAGAGGGAAACCGGGTCGCCGGCTCTCCCCCCGGTGCACCCTCCGGCGTCAGCCGGCTTCCGGGGCGGGGCGGAAGGGGGTTCTTTCCCCGGCCCTTCCCGGCGCGTCTCCCTTAAAACCCCAGCCAGCGGATTTCCCGCTCCTTGCGGGGCGGCACCGGCGGCTCCTTGGCGGAGTAGCCGATGGGGGTGATGGCCAGGAGGTGGCGGTCGGGTTTCCCCAGGTAGTCCAGCAGCTCCTGCGCCACATAGTTGGGGCCGGTCATCCAGCAGGTGCCCAGGCCTTCGGCGTGGGCCGCCAGCAGCAGGTTCTGCATCAGGGCGGCCCCGGACTGGATGTTGGCCTCCATCATCCCCGGGTCCTCCACCTTGTCCACCGTCACCACGATGACCACCGGCGCGCCCCCCAGGTTCTGGAAGAACCTGATCACCAGTTCCTGGCCCTTTTCCGGGATGTTGGCGGCCTTCATCAGCTCCCGCATATGGTCGATGCAGTGGGTCACCCGCTCCACGAATTCATCCCGGTAGCGGCCCGCCAGAACGTCAATCTGCCAGGGCTGGGCGTTGGTGCCGGAGGGGGCCCAGATGGCCGCCTGGATGACCCGCTCCAGGACCTCCCGGGGGGGCATGTCCGGTTTGTAGAAACGATGGCTGCGCCGGTTCCTGATGGCTTCATAGAGTTCCATAACGCCTCCCGAACAGGGGTTGAGAGTGCAGGAATGCCGTCAGTCGGTCCACCGAATGCTGAAAATAGTGCGGGTCGATTTCGAAACCCACACAGGAGAGCCCCAGTTTCATGCAGGCCAGGGCCGTGGTCCCGAGCCCCAGAAAGGGGTCGAGAACCAGGCTCACCCTTTCCAGGCCATGGAGCTTAAGGCACATTTCCGGCAGTTTCACCGGGAAGGTGGCGGGGTGGGGGCGCTCCCGCTCCCGGCTCTGGATGGTCTCATAAGGGATGAACCAGGTGTTGCCCCGGCAGCGTCTGTCCCGGGTGGCCGCCTTCCAGCGGCCGATATTGGACTTGTCTTGGTAGGGCACGCCGATGGCCAGCCGCTCCAGGGGGACCCGGCCGGTTTTGGTGAGGTGGAAGATGTATTCGTGGCAATCATTCAAAAAGCGCTGGCCGCCGATGGGCTTGTAATGCCCGAAGGTGACGGGGGCGGTATCGCCCTCAGAGACCGCAATGCTCTTGATCCAGTGAATGGTATTCTGGAGGTAAAAGTGGGGCCTAAGCCGCAGGAGAATCTCCAGGGGCCCCCAGGGGTCGGTGGGTTTGCCCCCCACATTGAGGAAAAAGGAGCCCGTGTCCTTGAGCACCCGCCTGATCTCCAGGGCCACCTCCTCCAGCCAGGCCAGGTATTCCTCCCGGGGGCGGGAGTCATCATAGGTGCCGTAGCGCAGGCCCAGATTGTAGGGGGGGGATGTGACCACCACGTCCACGGAGCTCTCCGGCAGCCTCCGGCGCAGGCCGGTGAGGCAGTCCTCCTGAAAGAGGGAGAGGGTCTGCCCTCCGGGTGGGTGCCAGTGAAATTCCTGCATCGTCGTCAAGAACCGGTCCTGGCGGGAGTCACCCGGAGGATTTCCCCCCAAGGTCCTCCCCTCAGGGTTGAGGTCTTCCTGCCGGGTCAGGCCTCCTGCCCTCCTCAGCCTTCGGTTCCGGTCAGGGAAAGGGGCGCACCCCCCTTCCCGGCTTCTCCGGCCAGCGCCTGGTAATGGGCGGCTTCCGCCAACCGCCCCCGCTTGGCGCAGCCCTGGTCGTAGATCCGGCACTTTTCCGCCAGGGTGCGGCGCACCGCCTCCCGGTAGGGGGCCGGCAGCTCCGGCTCCTTGAGGAGCTTGAGGAGCGCCCGGATGCGGAAGCGGTCCAGGCCCCAGGCCCGGGAGAGCTGATCCGGATGGCCGCCCCGCTTCACCACCAAAGGCTCGGGCACCAGCCCGATGTCATGGCGCCAGGCGAGACGCAGCCACAGGTCGTAGTCCTCGCAGGCGGGGAGGGACTCATCAAAGCCCCCCGCCTGCCAGAAGAGCCGCCGGGAGATCATCACCGCGGAGGGGCTGACCAGACACCGGGCCAGAGAGGGGAGAAAGATCCGGCCCCCCACCTTGCGGTGGCTTGAGGGCGGATTCACCCGCACCCCCCGGCGCACCCAGATCTCCCCGGTCTGGCAGATCTCCAGGTCCGGATGGGCCTCAAGATAGGCCAGCTGGCGGGCCAGCTTCTCCGGCCGCCAGAGATCATCGGAGTCCAGAAAGGCCAGCCACCGGCCCCGGGCGGCGGCGGCCCCCAGGTTCCGGGCGGCGGCCACCCCCCGGTTGCGCCAGGTGCGGAGATAGCACAATTTCCCGCGAAAAGGCGCCAGGGCCTCCATCGTCCCGTCGGTGCTGCCGTCGTCCACCACCAGGAGCTCAAAATCCCGGCAGGTCTGGGCCAGCACCGAGGCCACCGCCTCGGTGACCCAGCCCGCCCGGTTATAGGTGGGGATGATGACGCTGACCCAGGCCACGGTGACACAAAGGTATCAGAATCTCCCGGGAATTCAAGGGGATTTGGGGGCGGGGCCGGGATTCCCCGGGCGGGGGATGCAGCCCTTTGCCCCCAAGGGGGGAACTGCATGGGATCCCCCGGGCCCGGACGGTCCCAGGCGGCCGCAGTTTCCCAATGACTGGGGGAGGAAGTTCCCGGGGCCCCTTTTCCCCGGCCTCCTGAAGGCGGCGGCTTTTTCCGCCCCTGCCGGGGCCGGTTTATGATATAAATAAAACTTCAGATTTTCTTTTGCAGGAGCGTGTGCATGCCGCCCCGTTATGAACCCCGCCGGGTGGAGGAGAAGTGGCAGCGGCTCTGGGAGGAGCGCCGCCTCTTTGAGGCCGACCTCGACCCCACCCGCCCCAAATATTATGTTCTGGAGATGTTCCCCTACCCCTCCGGCCGCATCCATATGGGCCACGTGCGCAACTACACCATCGGCGATGTGGTGGCCCGCTACCAGTGGATGCGGGGCTATAATGTGCTGCACCCCATGGGCTGGGACGCCTTCGGCCTGCCGGCGGAAAACGCCGCCATGAAGCACGGCCTCCACCCCCACGCCTGGACCCGGGAGAACATCGCCTACATGCGGGCCCAGCTCAAGGCCCTGGGCTACAGCTACGACTGGCGCCGGGAGCTGGCCACCTGCGATCCGGACTACTACCGCTGGGAACAGCTCGTCTTCCTGAAGATGTATGAGCGGGGGCTGGCCTACAAGAAGGAGGCCCCGGTGAACTGGTGCCCCTCCTGCCAGACGGTGCTGGCCAACGAGCAGGTGGAGGGGGGCCTGTGCTGGCGCTGCGACACCCCGGTGATGCTGAAGGAGCTCCCCCAGTGGTTTTTTCGCATCACCGCCTATGCCGAGGAGCTTTTGAATGATCTGGACCGCCTCACCCACTGGCCCGAGCGGGTGATCACCATGCAGCGGAACTGGATCGGCAAGTCCCACGGCGCCGAGATCGACTTCCCCCTGGAGGGCGGCGGGGAGCCCCTCCGGGTCTTCACCACCCGTCAGGACACCCTGTGGGGGGCCACCTTCATGTCCCTGGCGCCGGAGCACCCCCGGGCCCTGGAGCTGGCCGCCGGCACCCCCCAGGAAGAGGCGGTGCGCCGCTTCGTGGAGCACTGGAGCGCAGTGAACCGCAGCCGGGGGGCGGTGGAGGAGCTCACCAAGGAGGGGGTCTTCACCGGCCGTTACTGCACGAACCCGGTGACCGGCTGGCGCCTGCCCATTTATGTGGCCAACTTCGTCCTCATGGAGTATGGCACCGGGGCGGTGATGGCGGTGCCGGCCCACGACCAGCGGGATTTCGAGTTCGCCCGGGTGTATGGCCTCCCCATCCGGGTGGTGATCCAGCCCCCGGGGGGGGAGCTGCGGGCCAAAAGCCTCACCGCCGCCTATGAAGGGGAGGGGGTGCTGGTGGACTCCGGGCCCTTCAGCGGCCTCACCTCTGAGGCGGCCAAGCCCGCCATTATCGCCTTTCTGGAGGAGCGGGGGCTGGGGCAGGGCACGGTGCACTACCGCCTCCGGGATTGGGGCATCTCCCGCCAGCGCTACTGGGGCGCGCCCATCCCCATCATCTACTGCGACGCCTGCGGCACCGTGCCGGTGCCGGAGAAGGACCTCCCCGTGGTCCTGCCCCTTGATGTCCAGGTGAAGCTGGTGGGGGCCTCGCCCCTGGCGGAGCTGGAGTCCTTCTGGAAGGTTCCCTGCCCCGCCTGCGGCGGCCCGGCCCGCCGGGAAGTGGACACCATGGACACCTTCGTGGAGTCCTCCTGGTATTTCCTGCGCTTCACCTGCCCGGGGTACACCGGCGGCATCGTGGACCCCCGGCAGGTGGCCTACTGGGCCCCGGTGGATCAGTACATCGGCGGCATCGAGCATGCGGTGCTGCATCTCCTGTATGCCCGCTTCTTCACCAAGGTGCTGCGGGACCTGGGCTACATTGGACTCTCGGAACCCTTCGAACGCCTCCTCACCCAGGGCATGGTGCTGAAAGACGGGGCCAAGATGGCCAAATCCAAGGGCAATGTGGTGGACCCCGACGACATGATCGCCACCTACGGCGCCGACACCACCCGGCTCTTTCTGCTCTTCGCCGCGCCTCCGGAGAAGGACCTGGAATGGAGCGACCAGGGGGTGGCCGGGGCTCACCGCTTCCTGCACCGGGTCTGGACCCTGGTGCACACCCTGCTCCCGGAGATCACCGGGGCCGCGCCGTATGCGGGCTCCGGGGAGGATCTGCCGCCGCCCCTGTGGGAACTCCGGCACCAGGTGCACCGCACCATCAAGCGGGTCACCGACGATATCGAGGACGAGTTCCACTTCAACACCGCCATCGCCGCGGTGATGGAGCTGGTGAATCACTGCTACCCGGCCCTGGAGAGCCTGCCCCGGGACGGCCTCGCCCGGTCGGTCTGGCGGGAGGCGGTGGAGGCCATCCTCAAGCTCCTCAACCCCATGGTGCCTCACCTGGCGGAGGAGCTCTGGCAGGCCCTGGGGCATGAGACCTCCCTGATGCAGGCGCCCTGGCCCACGGCGGATCCCGCCGCCCTGGTGGAGAGCGCCCTCACCCTGGTCATCCAGGTGAACGGCAAGGTCAGGGGGGAGATTAAGGTGCCCGCGACGGCCTCCGACGACGACATCCGCCGGCTGGCCCTGGAGCATGTGCAGCAGGACGAACGCCTGCGCAAATGGGTGCCGGGCCCGCCCAAAAAGGTCATTCTGGCCCGGCGCAGGCTCATCAATCTGGTGGTCTGAGGCGGGGAAGGCCGGAGGCAGGGCCGGGAGGATGAGGCCCTGGTTCCTCTGACCCGGCCCTTTTCAGGAAGGGGTATGCATCGCTGGGCGTGGTGTCTTGTCATCCTGCTCCTGATGCCAGCGGGCTGCGGCTACCGGCCGGTGGGGAGTGAGCCGGCGCCCCCCGGAGGGAAAGAGCCCCCCACCCTGGCGGTGCCGCTGTTCAGGAACCGGTCCACCGAGGTCAACCTGGAGGCCCTCTTCGCCAACGCCCTCACCGAAACCCTGGCCCAGAGCCGCACCTGGCGCCTCACCCCCCGGGAGGAGAACGCCGATCTGGTGCTGGAAGGCGAGGTGACCTCGGTGGAATACGCCTCGGTGGCCTTCTTTGACATTAACCAGTCCCTGGTACGGCGGGTGACCATCCGGGTGGATCTGACCCTGAAACAACGGGGCAGCGGCAAGGTCCTCTGGAAGGAGCGGGAGGTCCTCACCGACGATTACCCGGTGGAGCAGCGCAACTACCTCATCGGGGAGCAGACCAAGGCCATGGGCATCCGCCGCAGCGCCCACACCTTGGCCCGGCGGGTGCTGGAAAAGCTCCTTCTGGTGCTGTAGGGCGCTCCCCGGAATCCGGCCTTTCCATGGGAAGGGCCCAGGAGAAAACTTCATGTCCGACCATCCCCCGGAGCTGAAAAAGCTCCTGAAAGACCTCTGTCCGTTGGTGGACTTAATAAGGGAGATGCTGGGCAGCGCCCGGCATGCCTTCAACCGCCACAGCAAGGCGGAGCTGGACAAAATCGCCCGGCTCCAGAGGGAATTCACCCTGACCATCGACCCTTTCTTCCTCAGGGTGGAGGACAGCCTTAAGAGCGCTCCGGAGGCCCGGCGGCCGGAGTTCCTGCAGATGCAGCAGATACTGACCCATCTGGAGCGTCTGGCCGACCGGGTCGCCTCTTTGGCGGAGCCCATCCTCCAGAAGGGCAACCGGGGCGCCATCCTCTCGGATCAGGACTTCTTTCAGGTCAATGATGTCTTCACCCGGCTCACCGGGCTGCTGCGCACCCTGGTGGACCTGATGAAGACCGCGGACCCCACCCTGAAGGCCTATATCCTCCGGGAGTGCGACCGACTGGCGGAGGAATGCCGGGGGGAGAGGGCCGCCCACGAAAGCCGGATGATGGACAGCGCCGGTCAGCCGGCTGCCTGGGGGGTGTATGTGGCCCTCATGGAGCGCTTCCGGGACAGCCTGAACCATCTCCGGGCTTTGGCGGAGAGCCTCCCCTGACCCGGGCCGCAGTGCGCCTCCCCTTTGGGGAACAGGTCGGATGGGAAAGTCAACAGGTTCCTCCTTTCACCGCCGCCCGGGCTGGAGTAGCGCCCCGGACGGCCAACCTCCTATGCGCCTGATTCCCATCTGATCCTCATCATTTCCTATCATTTCCCCGTTAAGATAGGGGAGGGGAAGGGTCCGGGAGGGACCGGAAAGTCTGTGCCCGACAAGGAGTCGCCCATGCAGTACAACGCGATGTCCCATAACGATAACGCAATGATTTACGCCGAAAAAATCTACGAGATCAGCGGCACCCGCTTCGAACCCGAGGCGGCGGCGCTGCTGTGGCCCCGCATTGAGCAGCACAAGTGGCTCATGTCAGAGAAGCTGGGCCGGGATGTGGGCCTCCGGGTGGCCTGCATTGATTTTCTGGAGAACATGGAGCAGGCCGAGAAGGAGTTTCTGGCCTACTACCGCAAGGATATCCTGGATGAGCTGGGGGCCCAGACCATCAGCCCGGAGAGATGGGAGGCCATTGCCGACTCCCAGCCCCCCAAGCAGATTGTCAAGCGCAAGATCATCCTCCCCTTGATGGAGCGGGAGCTCTCCCGGAAGCACGGGGTCATCCCGCCCAAGGCCATCATCTTTTTCGGCCCCCCGGGTACCGGCAAGACCCACTTTGCCAAGGCCGTGGCCGGGGCCCTCTCCTGGTGGTTCATCGAGATTGCCCCCAGTATGCTCATGGCGGACGGGGTGGACCGCATGGGCGCCCACCTGCGGGCCATCATGGAAAAGGCCCGGGGCCTGGACGAGGCGGTGATCTTCATCGATGAATTCGAGGAGCTGGCCGCCCGGCGGGAAGAGGGCAGCCGCCTGGACAAATCCATCACCAACGAATTCCTCAAACAGGTGCCCCTCCTGAAAAACCAGGGGAATGACCTGTTGCTGATCTGCGCCACCAACTACATCCGTCAGCTGGATCCCGCCCTGCTGAGGCCGGGCCGCTTCGACCTCATCATCCCGGTGGGGGTGCCCAACGAAGAGGAACGGGCCACCATCCTGGATTCCTATCTGGCCCGGCTCAATACCGGCGAGGTGGATCGCCAGCTCATTGTCAAGATGACCAGCCGCTTCACCCCCGCCGACCTGGAATATCTCTTCCAGCAGGTGGCCCAGTACGCCTTCGAGCAGGAGCTGGCCAGCGGCCGGGATTACCGGGTGACCACCGCCACCATTTTGGAGATTCTCCCCAAGATCCGGCCGTCCCTCACTGATGAAATCATCACCGAATTTGAAAAGGACAGCATCACTTTTTCCCGCTATTGAGGCGGAGCCTCCCGGATCCGGGCCCACCAGCCGTGCTGAGGGCAATCCTTCCGGGTAACCTTCCAGGGAATCCTTCCCACCCCGGGATTTCACTGAGGATCCTAATTTCTTCCCCTCCGGAATTTAATATATTAAGATTGAAAAACGGCAGGAGGGCGGGAACGGAACAGCGATCATCAGCAACAGTAAAGAGAAGGGTGAGGGAAGGCGGTCTGCGGATCTGAGGGGCAACGGCAGACTGGGATGCTGCCAGGGGATGAACATGACCTGTCCTCACCGGCGCGGCCCCCGGGGTGTGAAGGGGAGGCGCACCGGTGTGCCATCGGGGGGATGCCGGAAATCGCGCCGCTGCGCAAGCGAGGAGAAATCATGAGCTTCAGTGCTTATCTGGTGGGCAGTTACGAGAGACGTTTCGGAGTCAGAACCAGCTTTCAGATCATTAATCCCACCCAGAATGATCTGAATGTGGTGGCTGCCTTTTTTGATGATCAGGAAAATTATCAGACTTGTGTGAAGAAAAAACTGAGCCCCAATGAAATCTGGGAGATTCTGGTCTCCTTACATGTCAGGGAACTCAAGCCGCAATTCGGGGTGGTCAAAATCATTTCATACAAGGATTCACTGCCCCAGGAAGGGATTGTCGGTTTCCAGAGGCAGTTTTTGATTACCCCAAGGACCACGGAGGTGGCCTTCTCCGAGACGACCCTGCCCGCGGTTCCCACGGCCCTGGCGGAGGCTGAACTGGCAAAGGTCCTTGAAAGATGCGGAAAATGAAGATCCGTGACCTCCTTCTCTCCGGGGACTGGCGGATGGGAACTCCGGCCGGGGAGGCCGTGGAGGTATAAAAGGCCGGCCAACCGCTCATTGAGGTCCCGGTTTCCTTATGTCCCACGAGATCCTGGAGCGCCATATTGAGCAGGGGAATCTGAGGCCCCTATACCTTTTCTTCGGGGAGGAGGAGTTTCTCCTGGAGCGGGCCCTCAGGCGGCTGGAGGCGGCCTTGGGCGCCCGGCTGGGAGAGCCTCCGGTGAAGGTGGTGGAGTCGGCCCAGGAGGTGGGGCTGGAGGACTTTCTGGGCCAGGCCCGGCACGCCGCCCTCTTCGGCCCCGGGCAGCTCCTCATCCTGCGTCGGGCCGACGCCTATCCGGAGCGGATGGTGCAGAAGGCCCTGCCCCCCTATCTGGAGCACCCCGCGCCCCGGGCCTGGGTGGTGCTCACGGCCCCCACCCTGAAGACCCGGGAGGTGGAGCGGCATCCGGTGTGGTCCCGGCTGAAGAAGGGCGAAGCCGCCCTGGGGTTCCGGCGCCTCAAGGAGGAGGAACTCTGCCAGTGGCTGGCCCGGGAGGCCCAGGGGCGGGGGAAAACCCTGAGCCTGGCCGCGGCCCGGGCCCTGGTGGCGGTGGTGGGGGACAATCTGGCGGAACTGGCCCAGGAGCTGGAGAAGCTCATCCTGTTCGCCGGCCCGGAGCCCGCCCTCACCCCGGCCATGGTGGAGCAGCTGGCCAGCCACAGCCGCAGCTTCACCATCTTCGCCCTGGTGGATGCCCTGGGGGAGAGCCATCCGGCCAAACGTCTGGCGGCCCTGGACCACCTCCTGGAGCTCGGGGAGCCGGCGGCCAAGATCCTCACCATGCTGGCCCGGCAGGTGCGCCTGCTCCTCAAGGCCCGGGAGCTGAAGGAAGCCTCTCCCGGGGAGCTGGCCGCCGCTTTGGGGCTGCCCCCCGGCATCGCCCTCAATCTCAGTCGCCAGGCGGCCCGTTTCTCCGTCCCGGCCCTCAGGCGCCACCTCATGCTCCTGCACCGGGCGGATTTCCACCTGAAGACCAGTACCGGCAACCCCCGCCTCTGGCTGGAATGGGCCCTGCTGCAGATGGGGCCGGGCTAACGGGGGGAGCGCCGGCCCCCCCCGCCGGCAAAATATTCAGGGCAGCCACCGGCCTGGGACGGATCTGTCTGCGCCCTGCCACAGGCGAAGATGCCGCCGCACCCTGGCCTCATTCTGTCCGGCCCCGGAGCAGAGCCGCGGGCAGATGGGCCAGGACCGGCTCCAGGGAAAGATGCAGGCCCTCCCCGCCGGGGCTGGCATCGATCCGGGTGCTGGTAAGAACGTCCTCCCACTGCCGGGGGGCCTGGGCAGGGAGGATCAGGACCGTGCCCCGCCAGGGGGCCCCGCCAGGATAGCGGCCCGCCTCCCCCAGCCCGGCGAAGAAGCGGCCCGCCACCGCCACCGCCCACTGGCCTTCCCGGCAGCGGGCGAAGGCCACCACCCGCCTCTCCTGGGGGCCGGCGGCCGCCAGAGGGAGATAGTCTCCTTCCAGAAACAGGGGGAGGTGGCGCCGGCGGAAGTTGAGGGCCGCAGCAGTGACATAGAGCTTGAGATCCCCCCGGGGCCAGTGGGCCCAGAGCTCCTTCACAAGCGGCACAATCCCCCGTTCGGCCTTTTTTTTCAGATAACGCAACAGCTGGATGCGGCGGCGGAAATCCACCGGCCGGCGGTTGTCCGGGTCCACCAGGCTGAAGTCCCACAGCTCCGTGCCCTGATAAAAATCCGGCACCCCAGGCGCGCTGATCTTCAGCACCACCTGGGAGAGGGAATTAAGGGCGCCGCACCAGGCCAGCAGGGCCTGAAACTCCCGAAAATCCCGGAGGAAGTCGTTATCCGGGGAGTCCCGCAGCAGCTCCAGGGCAAAGGCGGTGAGGGCCTGCTCATGCCCCAGGTCGGGGTTGATCCAGCGGGTGTGCACCTTGGCCTCCCGGGCCGCCTTGACGAGATAGGCTGTCAGCCGCTCCGGAAAGGAGTCCCGCTCCTCCGGAAGGAGGGGCCAGGCCCCCAGGAGGGTCTGGTAGAGGAAATACTCCTCGTTGGGGTCCGGGGCGGTGCGTTCCCGGACCTGCCGCTTTTTGTGCCGGTTGAGGGCCCGCCAGCGCCTCAGGCGCGCCTCCCACTCCTCGGGGAGCTCCGAAAGCACCGCCAGACGCAGCCGCACATCCTCGCTGCGCTTGGTGTCATGGGTGGAGGTGGCGTTGAGGGTGGTGGGCCAGGCGGCCAGCCGGGCCCGGTTGAAGGCGTGGAAGGCCTCGGGCTCCACCGCCTCCATGGCGGTGCCCACTTCATTTAAGGCGGCCAGGGGATGATAGACGTATAAGGCGGTGTCCTCCAGGCCCTTGGCGGTAATGGGGCCGGTGAACTGCTGGAAGCGCATGACGAAGTGCAGCCACTCCCGTTTCTGCTCTTCCGGGAAGTGGGGGGGAAAGTCCAGGAGCAGGACCCGGTGCAGGAAGTGAAGGGCCAGGGGATTGAGGTCCGGGCGGCGCTGGCGGGCGGCGGCGAAGCCCCGCTGAAGGCAGTCCCGGTCCAGCGGCCGCACCTCCAGGCTGCGGATGTAAGTGCGGTATTGGGGCAGGGAGGCGATGACCTCCTCCAGGGCCTCCCGGAGATCGGCCCGGGGAATGTCCCGGGCCTGGCGGTCCTGCTCCGCCAGGAGCCGCAGCTGATGCCCCAGATTCTCCAGCTCCCCGCCGAAGAGGCTTTCCAGGACCAGTTTCTTCTTTTCGTAGACCACCTCCGGCCAGGAGTCCGCCATGCCGGTGAAGCGGGCATAGATGCGACGCACCTTCTCCAGACCGTCGGGGTGGACGAACAGGCCGGTGATCCGGTCCAGGAAGTCGTAGCCGGTGGTGCCGGCCACCGGCCATTCCGGGGGCAGGGTTTCCCCCGGGGCCAGGATCTTTTCCACCACCACATAGAATTTTTTGCCCCCAGGGAGCCCGGCGTGGGCCGCCAGGCGCTCCTGGAGGCGCTGCAGGTAGCCGGTGGGGTCGAAGAGGCCGTCAATATGGTCGATGCGCAGCCCGGCAATCTTGTCCTCCCGGACGAGGTGGAAGAGCAGGGCGTGGCTGGCCTCGAAGACCTGGGGATCCTCCACCCGCAGGCCGATGAGATCGTTGACGCTGAAAAAGCGCCGGTAGTTGATGAAATCCAGGGCTACCTGCCACCAGGCGAGGCGGTAGGCCTGTTGGCTCAGGAGCCGGTCCAGGAGATCGAAGCTTTCGGCCTGTCCCCGGATCCCGTTGAACCGGGCCAGGTTTTCATCGAGGAAGCGGCGGATGGGGGGATGGGTGAGATAGGTGAGCCAGAGGTTTTTTTTCAGGACCTCCTTGATCCGCTGGCGCTCCTGGAGCTTCTTGCGGCTGCCGCTGGTGCGGGGGGGCAGCTGCTCGCTTAAGGTCAGAAGCCCCTGCAGGGAGACCAGGGCGGGGTCTTCCGGCCCCAGCTCGGCCGCGAGCTCCTCCAGGCGGTGGCTGAGGATCACGGCATAGGTCTTGGGGTCCAGGGGGAATTTCAGGTCATAGTAGTGCACCGCAAAGCCTTCGGGCTCCAGGGTGAGGACGAGTTCCTGGTTTTCCAGGGCCTGGTGGTAGGAAGTGCCCAAAATGGGGAGGAGCACCCTGCCGGCGAGGAAGCGTTGGGGGGGCTGCCAGTCGATATCGAAGAAGACCGCATAGGGGGAGGCCGGGCCGTCCTCCAGGACCTCCTGCCACCAGGGGTTGTCCGGGCTCAGGGCCATGTGGTTGGGGACGATATCCAGGATCAGCCCCATGCCTTTGGTTTTCAGGGCCCGGACCAGGGCGGTGAAGGAGACCCGGGAGCCCAGTTCCGGATTGATTTCCAGAGGATTGGTGACGGAATAGCCGTGCAGGCTCTGTTTCCGGGCCTTGAAAAAGGGGGAGGCGTACAGATGCGAGATGCCTAGGTCATTAAGGTAGGGGACCAGGGCCTGGGCGGCGATGAAGCGGAAACCGTGGTGGAACTGGAGGCGGTAGGTGGCGGCGGGGGGAGTGTCGGCGCTCATGGATCCCCCTTCGCCCTCAGGTGCTCCAGGGCGGCGTCGCTGAACCCCAGCTCCCGGCCCAGGGTGAGAAAGAGCTGCGCCAGGACCTGGGCCTGGGGATCCCCCTCCAGGGCCCGGCGCTGCCACTCGGGGTAGATGAAGCCCGCCAGGTCGTAGTAGAGGTTCTGGACGCGCCAGAGATTCACCTCAAAAGGCAGCTCCCGGAGGAGGCGCACGGCCTGAAGCAGAGTCTCACAGGTCTCCAGGTCGTCCGGCTGCTGGTGCAGGCACATCGCCAGGCGTTCCAGGGCCTTGCGGGCGGCAAACTCCAGGCGTCGGCCTTCCAGGGACACCTCCAGCCGCCGGGCCTCCGCCATCAGGGTGCGGATGTTCTCCAGGTCCAGCCGGGGTTCCTGAAAGGCCCGGGTGAGCTGGTAATTCAGCACGAGTTCCGCGGTGACCTGAAAGGGCCGGGGCAGCGGCACCCCCAGTTCCCGGTGGAAGCGCATCAGAGGCACCTGATGGGTGAAGACCCGGCTGTAGAGGTCCCAGATCTCCGTCAGGCTGAGGGCCAGGACCTGATCCAGGATCTTGCGCTGTTCATCCCGGAACAGCGAGCGCAGGGAATAGGTGGAATCGCCAAAATGACGGTCGATGCGGCGGATGGTCTCCGGGAAATCCGCCCAGGAGAAGGCCTCGGTGATCTCCCAGGCTAGGCGGCCGTAGGCCTCCTCCCCCTGGAAGGGCCGCACCCCGCCGCAGAGATTGTGATCCCCGAAATGCAGCACCGCATAACTGACCCGGAGGGCCTCCCACGTGATTTCCGAGGTCACCTCAATGCGGCCCAGGGCGAGTTTGGCCTTGCCCACCTCGGAGACCCGGTGATCCTCCCGGGCGACGGTGTAGCAGAAGATGCGGTCCCGGGGCTGGTAATCCTCAAACAGGGAGCTGACGGCGTAATGGGCCCCCACTTTGAGGAGATCCACCATGGCCGGCCGGACGAATTTCTCATAGAGGCGGCGGCCGTCCCCGTGCTCCGGCAGGTTGCTTTGGGCGGCGGCCAGGCGGGTGAGGAATTCCTCTTCCAGCTCATCCCCGAAGAGCTCCTGGGCCAACTGCACCACCCGGCCGGCATATTTGAGCACCTGGACCGTCTCCAGGCCGGAGAGCTCGGCAAAGAACCAGCCGCAGCTGGTATACATCAGGAGCGCGTGCCGCTGCATCTCCATCAGTTTCAGTACGGTGCGGGTGTCCTCCGGGGAGAGCTCCCCCCGGGCGTGGGCCGCCAGGAACCCCGCCACGCTCTCCGGGCTGCGATCCAGGATGACCCGGATATAGTCGTTGAG
>Ga0197142_1001178_pt1 | contig 24233 bp, 24 predicted proteins | sample GBS60_MetaG_FD_148614 | JGI IMG/M metagenome (GOLD analysis project Ga0197142, IMG submission 148614) | Sediment microbial communities from Great Boiling Springs, Gerlach, Nevada, United States - GBS 60_MetaG | ecosystem: Environmental > Aquatic > Thermal springs > Hot (42-90C) > Sediment... | reverse complement strand
CGGGTGGTGGTTCATTTCTTACACTTCCAATTCTTGGTTTGTATGGACTCACAACGAGTGTTGCGAACGGAACGAATAGGATAGGGATACTACTTCAAAATATATCCGCCACTTGGAACTTTATAGTTAAAAAGGAAATCAAGTTAGCAGATGCGTTTTTTCTATCGATTCCTACTATCATTGGTGCTGTTGTTGGTACCTCGATTGTGCTTAGCTTGCCAGAAGAATTGTTAAAAGTAAGCATAGGGATAATTTTTCTTGCTATGTCTTACTTCGTACTTTTTTCGCCAAAGGTTTGGGAAGAAGGCAAAAAGGTAAAAGCTAATAGATGGGTGAGTGCAACTGTATTTTTTTTAATTGGTATTTATGGTGGATATATCCAAGCTGGAGTTGGGTTTTTCTTAATATACGCATTAACAATGCTCGAGGGGTATAACATAAAGCAGGCAAACGCAATAAAGATATTTCTTACTCTTATTTTTACTGTCTTTTCCCTTATTCTCTTCTCTTTTAAGAGCAAAGTAGAAATTGTCCCCGGGTTAATACTCGGAGTTGGTTCATTTATCGGAGGCTATTTCGGCGCATACTTAAATAGGAGAGTTAACAAAAATATTATACGATACACAGTTGCAGGAATGATGATATTATCAGCTTTAAATTACATATTTGTTAGATAATAAAAATAGCCCTGGGTTTTATCAGTGAAAATTTACCAGGGCTGTTGTTTTAATTTGCTATTAATTTCATCGATTAATTTCTTCAGCCTTTTGGCTTTTTCATAGTCTTCCTTTTTTAAAGCTTTACTTAATTTATGGCTAAGAAATGTGAGTCTACGTTTTTGGATATCTGTTATTATCTTTCCATAAGCATTTGCATCTCTTGGAAACATCGTTAACTGTACTGCGCTTGGCTGTTCAGAATATAAAAATTCTAATGAGAACTCAAATTTTCTATTTCGTGCCGGCGACTCTTCCATCAAACTTTTATGTGATAGGATTGTTTGGATTCCCATGCGTGTGTATCTTTCGCTTTCAAATCTTAACATCTCGGAAAGACAAGATTTGCAATAAGCGATTTTTTTGTTGGTTCCATCAACATACACATTTTGAACAATATGAGCATCTTGCCTACACCTAATACACTTATCCAATCTATCACCCTCTTAAAATATCATGCAGTCCTTCATTATAAATCTATTCAATCTGAATGGCATTATATTTATTCATAGCTTTGTCTATTCCATGAAAAATTATTGATTCTATAGCTTCAATCGTAACTCGAATAACTTTTTCAAGCTTTTCAAATTCTTCGGGTGTAAAGTCAGAGAGTACGTAATCAGCTGAATCAACATTTTGGGGCTTAGGACCGATACCTACTCTAATTCTTGGAAAGTTTTGTCCTATATGTGCAATGATCGACTTTATTCCATTGTGCCCGCCAGCACTACCATCTTTCCGTATTCTAATTCTACCTAATGGTAGATCAAGGTCATCGTACACCACTATTATATCATCATGTGGTAAATATTTAAAGACCTCTCCACTAAGATTCATATAAGTTGTCGGTTTCACAAGACGCACTCTATCTCCAGAAATATTCATATCATAATATAGATAATTTGGTCCTGATTTCCATGATTTTGATGATTTTGCCATCTTTTCAAGTACCATAAACCCTACATTATGTCTAGTATTTGCATATTTATCACCTGGATTGCCAAGTCCGATTATAGTCAATTCAAACACCTCTTTAGTATAATCTCAATTTTATTGAAAAAGCCCCCCAAAAGGGGGACTTTTCAATAGATTTTGATAAAAATTATTCTTCCTCTTCTTTTTTACCTTTCTTAAGAACTTCTGGTTCCACTGTCTCAGTAGTTGGTGTTGCTTCTACTTCGAGTCCCCTTGGAATAACAATGGTGACGAGAACATCTTCTGGATCAAGGTCGATTTTAACTCCCTCTGGAAGTGTGACATCTTTGACTCTTATTGAGTGACCGAGATCAAGTTTGGTTACATCGATTTCTAATTGTTCTGGAATTCTGTCTGGAAGTGCTTCAACTGTAACTTCGTGATGGATTACTTCCATAATGCCACCTTTTTCTACACCAACTGCTTTACCAACGATGTGTAGAGGTACGTTGATCTTCATCTTGTGATGTGCCTCTGGTATGTAAAAATCAACATGGCGAAGTTCATCAGTTACCTTGTCGTATTGAACCATCTTTATAAACGCCATGTGTTTGAAGACTTCTTTACCGTTCTCATCTGTTACAACAAGTGTAAGCGGTGTGGACTCTGTTACAACTTTGAAGAGTTTCGTGAAGTTGGTCTTGTTGAGAGTCAAAGTAAGTGGTTTTTCAACGCCCGGACCGTATGCTACTGCTGGAATAACTCCTTGAGCTCTCAATCTTCTTACTGCGCGCTTTTTGCCAACGACACTTCTTAGCTGCGCGTTTACTACGTGTTCCATGTCATCTGCCTCCTTCTCTTCTATTTTTTAAGGTTTATATTATTTTCTATTTTTACTTAAAAAGTATGCTCACTGACAGATTCTTTCTAACTCTTATAATTGCTTCTCCAAGCAGAGGAGCAACCGAGACTACTTTGAACTTTTGCGGTAGGCTCTGATGATATATTGTATCACTAATATAAATCTTTTCAATACTTGAGTTCCCAATTCTTTCAGGTGCCCCTGAAGAAAGAACTGGATGCGTTATACACGCTACTACTCTCTTTGCACCCGCATTTTTTACCGCATTGGCTCCTTCAACAAGTGACCTTGCTGTATCTACTATATCGTCAACTATTATAGCAGTTTTATCCTTAACATCACCAATTATATTTAGTATCTCTGCAACATTATCTTTTGGTCTTCTCTTATCGAGTATTGCCAACGGTAGACCAACCTTTTCCGCTATCTGCCTTGCCCGTTTAACACCACCAACATCAGGTGAAACAATAACCGCATCGTCGTCCAACAAACCATCTTTACTTAACGTCTCAAGAAAAACAGGGAAGCTCCACAGATTATCTACTGGTATATCAAAAAAACCTTGTACTTGCTCAGCATGTAGGTCAACGGTCATAACTCTTGTAGCACCTGCAACAGTAAGTAGATTAGCGACAAGTTTCGCCGTTATAGGGTCCCTTCCCTTTGCTTTTCTATCTTGTCTTGCATAACCGTAATATGGCATAATGACAGCAACACTGTTTGCAGAGGCTCTTTTAAATGCATCTATCATAATTAGAAGTTCCATTAAATTCTCGTTGACGGGGGGACAAGTTGGTTGAATTACAAATACATCATGACCACGAACAGTTTCTTCTATACGAATATTTATCTCACCGTCAGCAAATCTACTAACGGTTATATCTCCGAGTCTCATTCCGATGTAACTGGCAACCTTTTCAGCGAGAACTCTGTTGGCGTTTCCTGCAAATACCTTCATTTCATTCCTTGTTATCTGCATCTTTTAATGCCTCCCTTTTATTTTTCGCCCAATTCTCTTTTATTACCTGTCTTGCCCTACCAAGAGCAAGTGCATCATCCGGAACGTCCTCTGTAATAACAGAACCAGCGCCTGTAATCGCACCTTTACCTATCTTTACAGGAGCGACGAGCGAAGAGTTACTTCCAATGAAAGCACCATCACCAATGTAAGTTGGATATTTCTTGTATCCATCGTAATTGCAAGTTATTGTTCCAGCGCCAACGTTTACGCCCTCACCTACAGTCGCATCACCAAGATATGTAAGGTGTTGCGCCTTTGAGTTTTTGCCTATAACAGACTTTTTCGTTTCAACAAAATTACCTATTTTTACTTTCTCTTTTAAAACAGTTCCTTCTCTTAACCTTGCAAAAGGTCCAACAGAGACATTGTCGTATACGGTGGTCTTCTCAACTTCGGAACGTACAATCTTAACTACATTACCTATAGTAGAATCCAAAATGTTCGTGTACGGACCAATTTCGCAGTCTTCACCGATAATTGTCTTTCCTTGTATTATAGTAAATGGATGAATTATTGTATCCATACCAACCTTAACATCAGGTCCAATAAACGTTGAAGATGGATCCACAATTGTAACTCCTGATAACATCAAATCTTCAAGTATTCTTTCTCTCGCAACAGCTTCAAGTTGTGCAAGCTGTACTCTATCGTTCACTCCAGAGACTTGAATAGAATCATCAAGTATTAATGTCTCAACTTTACCTGCCATTGAAACAAGGTCAGTTAGATAATACTCTCCTTGCGCATTGTCATTTGTGAGTTTTAGAATATTATCTATAAGAAAACTTCCAGAGAAGATATAAATTCCACTATTCACTTCTTTTATCTTTCGTTCTTCATCGTTAGCATCCTTGTGTTCAACTATTCTCACTTTACCATTTTCTCTGATGATTCTTCCATATCCAGTTGGATCATCCGCAATAAATGTTAGAACAGTAACATCAGCGCCACTTTCTTTGTGTGCTTGTTGGAGTTTTTCTATCGTCTCACTTTTCAATAACGGAACGTCTCCATAGAGAATGAGTATGTCTTCGTTTGGGGATAAGAACTCTTTAGCACACATAACAGCGTGCCCGGTACCTAACTGTGGTTGCTGGAGATACGTCTTCACATCTTCAGGTAAGTAGCTTTGAACAATTTCCGCTTTATGACCTACAACTACACCAACTTCCCCAAATCTCGTTCCTAAATCAACTACCCAGTTAATCATTGGTTTACCAAGAATCTTGTGGACTACCTTAGGATACTTAGATTTCATTCTTTTGCCCAATCCTGCAGCAAGTATCAGAACTTTCATCTATCGTCACCCCATTTAATAAATTATTCTCCCTCTTTTGTTTTGCCTCTTTCACGTTCCATACTATTAAAAACTCCATGTTTTTTCTGAATAGAGTATTCGCGTAAAATAACCGGAACAAGAATAAGTCCGAGCAGGTAACCTTTATCACCAAATTTTACATATCCAATCGCACCTATACCCATTCCGGTTAAAAGCATCATTGGAATCAATGAATACCAATGTTTTATTAAATCGTACAGTATAATTAAAAAAGTTCCGATAACTAAATAATTCAGACCATCGATACTATGTGGCCTGAATTTTCCAAAGACAGAAACAGCACTTATTAGCAACAAATTGAGTCCTGCCAAGGATTCTGCCCTTTCATTCTTTCTTAAAGTGAAGTATAAACCAAGTGCAATAAGGGAAAAATAAAGATAATTTTGTGTCAGGAAAAACGCCAAAATAGCAGAGACAATTGAAAGAATTAACGTAACCATATTAATCACTCCAGATTTTCAATTTGACAACTCACAAATTTGAATGAATGATAAATATAAGGGGGCGCAAAAGCGCCCCGAAAGATGCAATAAAATTAGCTTCTGTATTTAATACTTGCTTGAGCTGCTGCAAGCCTTGCAACTGGAATTCTGTATGGAGATGCACTGACGTAGTCAAGTTTTGTTGTAGCAAAGAACATTATGGATTTTGGATCTCCACCGTGTTCACCACAGACTCCACACTTAAGGGTGGGCTTAACTTCTTTACCCTTTTCAGTTGCAAGTTTGACAAGCTGTCCTACACCCTGTGTATCAACGTGTTTGAATGGATCATCTTCGAGTATACCTTTGCTCAAATATTCTGGTAAGAACTTACCAACATCGTCGCGGCTGAATCCAAATGTCATCTGTGTAAGGTCGTTTGTACCGAAGCTGAAGAATTCTGCTTCTTGAGCAATCTGGTCAGCTGTGACGGCTGCTCTTGGAACTTCGATCATTGTACCGACAAGGTATTTGAGGTCTATACCGTGTTCTTTAATGAGTGCGTCAGCCGTTTCAATAACTATTTTCTTTATGTACGTCAATTCGTTTACATGTCCTACGAGAGGAATCATGATTTCTGGAACAACATCAATACCTTCTTCTTTCTTGAGTTCAATTGCTGCAAGAATTATTGCTTTTGTCTGCATAACTGCAATTTCTGGGTATGTTATGACAAGCCTTACACCTCTGTGACCAAGCATTGGGTTGAGTTCGTGGAGCTGCTCTACAACCTTTTTGAGTTCTTCAACAGTAATACCAATCTGCTCAGCAACTTCTGCCATCTGTTCCTCTTCATGTGGCAAGAATTCGTGAAGTGGTGGGTCAATCAATCTTATCGTGACTGGATAACCCTTCATTTCTCTAAACAGACCTTTGAAATCTTCTTTCTGAAGTGGGAGAAGTTCAGCAAGTGCCTTTTCTCTTTCTTCAACTGTTCTTGCAACGATCATTCTTCTAACTTTTGGAATTCTATCCTTTTCAAAGAACATGTGCTCTGTTCGGCACAATCCGATACCTTCTGCACCAAATTCTCTTGCAACCTTTGCATCTCTTGGAACATCAGCATTTGCTCTAATGCCAAGTTTTCTGAACTCGTCTGCCCATGAGAGTAATTCTGCAACTGGTCCTTCAAGACCTCTTGGTTTAACTGTTGTCACCTTACCAAGGAACACTTCACCCGTTGTACCATCTATAGAGAGCCATTCTCCTTCTTTAACTACTACATCTCCGACCTTCAAGAATCCTTCTTCTTCATCTACGTAAATACTTTCAGCACCAACTACCGCTGGTTTACCAAAACCTCTTGCAACAACTGCCGCATGTGATGTCATACCACCACGTGCAGTGAGTATACCTTCGGCTGCATTCATACCACCGACGTCTTCAGGGCTTGTCTCTGGTCTAACAAGAAGGACTTTTTCTCCTGCTTCTGCCATCTTCTCTGCCTTATGTGCATCAAAATAAATCTTACCTGTTGCAGCACCCGGTGATGCTGGAAGACCTTTTGCAATTACCTTTGCGCTCTTTCTTTCATTGTCATCGAATTTTGGATGGAGTACTCTTTCAACATCAGACGGCTGTACTCTGAGAACAGCTGTCTTCTTGTCGATAAGTCCTTCGTGCACCATATCAACTGCAATCCTAATTGCAGCTTGGCTTGTTCTCTTTGCATTTCTTGTCTGGAGAATGTAGAGTTTCCCTTTTTCAACTGTGAATTCGATGTCCTGCATGTCTTTGAAGTATGATTCAAGTCTGTCCATTATTGCGATGAGTTCATCGTAAGCAGCAGGCATCATTTCCTTCATCTTTTCGAGAGGATATGGTGTTCTGATACCGGCAACAACGTCTTCACCTTGTGCATTTGGTAAGAACTCTCCGTAGTGTACCTTTTCACCTGTATTTGGGTCCCTTGTGAAGCAAACACCAGTACCGCTATCGTCTCCCATGTTACCAAAGACCATGGCAACAATATTTACTGCTGTTCCGAGTAATTCTCCCTCTTTGATGCCATTTATTTCTCTGTACTTAATTGCCCTGTCACTCATCCATGACCAAATAACTGCCTCGATTGCATCCCAGAGCTGTTCGTAAACATCTTGTGGGAATTCTTTTCCATATTTTACATATATACCTTTATAAATTTCGACGAGCTTTTTGAGGTCTTCTGCATCAAGCTCTGTGTCGAGCTTTACACCTTTTTGTGCCTTCATTTCAGCAAGTGCGTTTTCGAAATCAGAATGAGGAAGTCCAAGTGCGGTGTCACCAAACATTTGGAGGAATCTTCTGTAAGAGTCGTATGCAAATCTTTCGTTATTTGTCATCTCAACAAGGCCCTTGACTGTCTCATCGTTGAGACCGAGGTTAAGGATTGTGTCCATCATTCCGGGCATCGATATTGCTGCACCTGATCTAACAGAGACCAAGAGAGGTTTCTTTGGATCTCCAAAACCTTTTCCTGTAACTTCTTCAAGGCGTTTCATCGCCTTTTCGACTTCTTCTTTCAACTCCACCGGATATGTCCTGTTGTTGTCATAATAGAATTTACAAACCTCTGTTGTGATAGTAAAGCCTGGGGGAACTGGGACACCCGCATTTGTCATTTCGGCGAGGTTAGCACCCTTACCACCAAGTAGTTCTTTCATCTCAGCGGTTCCTTCTGCTTTGCCATTAGCAAAGAAATAAACCCACTTTTTGCTCATTTTCACACCTCCATATCGGAAATTTTAGGAAAGCACCTGTATAATTGTACCATACTTTTTCTATTTGTCGTATACACTCTCTGATAAATTGTTTTTTTCTTTTATGTTAATTTCAGAAAAAAATTCCTATAGCTGAATTAGGAATTCACATGTTAAAATAATAGTAGTATTATATTATGTTTTTATCTTAATAGAAGGAAGGTGGATATTATGCTTGACAAAGGCGTTATGATTTTTTGGAGAACAGTCCTACTTGGTCTGCTTTCTTTTTCTATTCTAACACATCTATCAACGACTGCTACGTTAAATAATCTTAAAACAGATACCAAAAAGGTAAGAGTTAATAACGTCGAGATTTATTACAGAGAATTTGGCAGAAGTGATGCTCCAGCTATAGTGTTTTTACACGGGTTCGGAGGTTCATCTTACGACTGGAAGTATATTTTTACTGAGTTGAAAAATAAGTATCGCTGCATTGCGATCGACATTCCGCCCTTTGGTTTATCGGAAAAGGCAAAGAACTTTGACTATTCAGACATGTCAATAGTACAGACAATAATGGGTGTACTAGATATTCTTAAAGTCAAGAAATTTACACTTGTGGGACACTCAATGGGTGGCTACCTCTCAATAGTTATTTCAGCCATCTACCCTCAAAGAATTGAAAAGCTTGTCTTATTTGATGCCGCTTACAACGTTCCTTCAAATCGTGCAGATGTGGGTGATTCAAGTCGTTTACAAGATGTCTCTGGGCAATCATTTTTAGATGACGACAAAAACCTAAAACTTTTCCAGTTTCTTCTGGATATTGGTATAAAAACCTATCCCGCATTTAAATTCGTTTATAGAAATGCATTATCAGAAGGTGAACTATTCGACAGTGAGCATTTTGACTATCTTTTTGCGCAGAATTACTTCCTTCCAGCAGAAATACTAATAAAATTTTCACAAGACAAAATGAAACAAACCCCGCTTGAAATTAATCTTGATAAGATATATGCTAAGACACTTATCATCTATGGAGAAAAAGATAATATTACACCTCCAAGTATAGGAGAGTATTTATCCAAAAATATAAAGAATTCAACTTTTATTGTAATACCTGGGGAAGGTCATATGCCTTTGTCAAACACTTTAGCAATTGATGAGCTTGTTAAATTTCTCTCAAAATAGAGATTTGAATAAAACAAAAATACCGGCTCAACTGAGCCGATAATGTATTTTTTGAAAGTAAACCGGATATAGAATTCAGAGAGGAGAACAATTCACAACATCCTTCTAAAGTTCCATTCCACCATCTATCACTATAACTTGACCGTTTATGTATGTACCATCGACTATTAAGAACTTAACGAGCTTTGCCACTTCTTCAGGCTTACCAAATCTCCTCATCGAAATCTTTTCCAAAGCAACCTTTTTAATCTCTCCGGAAAGCCTTTCAGTCATTGGTGTTTCAATAAAACCTGGTGCGATTGCGTTTACCCTAAGATTTTTTTTACCAAATTCCTTTGCAAGAGATTTTGTCAACCCAATGAGTCCAGCTTTTGAAGCGGAGTAATTTACCTGTCCGACATTACCTTCTAATCCAACAACAGAAGAGATATTTATTATAACCCCTTCATTCTTAACAAGCTCTCTAATCGTAGCTTTAATCATGTTAAAAGCACCTGTAAGGTTTGTGTTAATTACGCTATCCCAGTCTTCGTAACTCATTCTGTACACGAGATTATCTTTTGTTATGCCAGCGTTATTGATAAGAAAATCTATTCGACCAAAGTTTTCAAGTACACTCTTTACTGCGTTTTCAACAGCACTTCTGTCAGTCACATCTACTATGTATTCTGTATAACCAGAAGCATCGAACGAAGGAGTAAAATTAAAGCCAACAATTGCACATCCATCTTCACTTAACACTTTAACTATCGCTCTTCCAATCCCACCTGACGCCCCAGTTACGATAGCTACTTTCCCCTCAAGCATTTTCATATTTGGTTCCTCCCAAAAATCTTTCCACCTTTGCGGCGACAAAATATGCAATAATAAGCTTTATAGTATCAATAAGAACAAATGGAAGCACTCCAACCATAAATGCCTTTTGAAAGTTATTTAAATATATTCCAAGAACGAACCATCCCAGACAATAGACGGTTGTTAGAGATAACACTCCAGAAAAGACAAAACCAATTTTCTTTCTTAAGAACGAAAGTAAAAATGCACTAAGCGGAAACGCCCACAGATATCCTGCGGTTGGTCCAACAAGGTGACTGATACCTCCTGAAAAGTTGGCAAAAACCGGTAAACCGATACCTCCAAGAAGTATATATAAGAGCATAGAAAGTAGTGCTTCAAATGGACTGAGCAAAAGCCCTGATAGAAAGACAAAGAACATCTGCAAAGTTATAGGTACACTTCCTATTGGTATTGAAACCTGAGCCCCAACTGCTGTTAAAGACGCAAAAAGTGCAACATATGTTAGAGTTCTAAGCTTTTTTGAACTATTTTGCATCTAATACCTCCTCAGGTGACTTAATTATACTTGAAAAATGCTTACCATTTAGTTTAGCCTTTTTAAGCATTGTAGTCAAGACATTTTTGGGACCTACCTCAACAAATTCTTCAACGCCAAGTTCAATCATTCTATCAATTGATTGTTTCCAATGCACTGGTCCGCTTATTTGCTCAAGAACATAATGTTTTATCTGCTCTGGATCGGTGATTTCACGTCCTGTACTATTCATTACTATTGGATATTTTGGTCTTCTGAATTTTATATGTTCCACCTCTGTAGCCATCTTTTCTCTTGCACTTTCCAAAAATGGAGTATGGAATGGTCCAGATACTTTCAATTCAATAGCCTTCTTCCCATTTTCTGTAAGATATTTAACAAACTCTCTTATACTCTTCGTCTTTCCACTCACAACCGTTTGTTCTTCGGAATTGTAATTTGCTATGTAGAGATCTTCGAATCTTGCAACTAACTCTTCAAGTTCGGAAATAGGCACATTAATAACAGCTGCCATACTTCCCTCACCGGGTGTTATTGCCTGAGAAATATATTCCCCTCTCTTTCTAACAAGATAAAGTCCTGTTTCAAAGTCATAAACCTCGGCTGCAGCTAAAGCCGTATACTCACCAAGGCTGTGACCAGCTACAACATCGGGTTCTCTAAAAAGTCTTTTTGTGTCATAAAATGCAACATAGCTTGCAAGATAAATCGCAGGTTGGGCGTTTTCGGTGAGCTTTAAGATTTCTTCATCTCCATCCATGATTTCAGTTAAATCGAAATTCAGTATATTATTCGCAATATTTGCAAATCTTTCCCACGAATTGTACTTAGAAAAATCAGTTGGCATGCCACTGTACTGTGAACCCTGACCAGGAAAAACAAAAGCTAATTTCATTCAATCACCTCCAAAAATTCAATTTATTCTTCCTGTTTTCTCAACGAATTACAGAGTTTATCCACTGATGCATGAAATTCTTCCATCACTTCCTGTATAATCTTTTCTACTGATTTTATCTCATTAATCAACCCTGCACACTGACCAGCCATAAAGGAACCTTCTTCAATGTTTCCATCAACAACAGCTTTTCTTAGGCTTCCAACCAAAATCTCTTCGGCTTCTTGGAGATTCTTTGTTTCTAACTCTCTTACTTTTTTTGCAAATCTGGTCTCTATAACTCTCGCCGGGTGTCCAAGAGGAGCTCCAGTAACAATAGTGTCTCTAATTGTGGACTTTATTATCAACTTTTTGAAATTCTCATGAGTATCCGCCTCTACTGATGCAATGAAACGAGTCCCCATCTGGATACCTTCGGCACCAAGTGTAAACATTGCAGCCATAGCTCTTCCGTCTGCTATCCCGCCTGCTGCGATAACTGGTATACTCACTGCTCTGCAAACAGCGTTAACTAAGACTAAGGTACTCACCTCTCCGATATGCCCACCTGACTCCATTCCTTCGGCGATAACACCATCCGCACCTATACGTTCCATCATTCTTGCCATGTTGTCAGAAGCAACGACTGGAATAACCTTTATACCCGCCTCTTTTAATCTAATCATATACTTAGATGGATTACCTGCTCCAAATGTAACAACAGGGACTCTTTCCTCAATTACTAAATCAATTAGCTCATCTGCATATGGTGAAACAAGTATGATATTAACACCAAAAGGCTTATTAGTAAGCGTTCTTATCTTTTCAATAGCTTCTTTCAAATGTTCTTTCTTCATTGCACCTGAACCGATTATTCCAAGTCCACCAGCGTTAGAAACAGCTGCTGCGAGTGTTGGTGTTCCAGCCCAAGACATTCCACCCATTATGATGGGGTATTCTATATTTAAGAGCTCGCAGACCCTATTCTTCATACATTGCCCGCCTCACTTTTCGAACCTTGTAAACTATCATCTGCTTTTTTAACTCCAACTAACAACTTTGCCTTAGCCACAAGTTGTCCATCGACTTTTGCTTTTCCATCAACAATCGCGACCATACCTTTTTTGTCAACAACCTTCACTTCGTATATCAATTCACACGTTGGACGTACCTCTTTTTTGAAGCGTGCTTCATCTATACCCAAGAATAGAGGTATGCTATCCTCTTCAAAACTTCTTAGCAAGAGCAAACCAGCGCTTTGAGCAAGTCCTTCGATTATATAAACACCAGGATAAATTGGATAGTCGGGGAAATGACCTTTCAAAACGGGATCATCTTCATTGATATACTTTTTAGCAATTATATAATCGTCTCCTTGTTCGATAACTTCATCAACGAGAAGTATTGGTTCTCTATGTGGTAAAATCTTTTCTATCTCTTTCTTTCCGAATAGACTACTCATACCTCCCCACCACCAAAGAAGCATTATGACCGCCAAATCCGAAAGAATTTTTCACAAAGTTTCTTATATTAGCCTCCGTAGTCTTCCTTGGTATATTAAAATAATCCGGTCCATCGAGTTCTTCAAGATTCGGCATACCATGGACAAAACCATTGTTCATCTGAATAATGGCTGCTATTGTCTCTACAACCCCAGCAGCTCCAAGTAAATGTCCAGTCAGTGTTTTGGTTGAATTAACAAATATATTTCTAACCCTGTCTCCAAAGACATTTTCTATTGCTTTCAATTCTACTTCGTCTCCGGCTGGTGTGCTTGTTGCATGACAACTGACGTAATCTATATCTTCTGTTGAAAGTCCCGAATCTTCTATAGCCATTCTCATGGCTTTTGATGAACCTCTTGCCTCAGGATCAGGTGCGCTGAAGTGATATGCATCATCGTTCATTGCAAAACCCTTAACCTCAGCAAGAACCTTTGCTCTACGCCTCTTAGCAAAATCCTCACTTTCCAAAACCAAAACACCCGCTCCTTCACCCATGACAAAACCATCGCGTAATTTATCAAAAGGTCTTGATGCTCTTTTCGGTTCATCGTTGCGAGTTGATAAAGCTTTCATAGAAGCAAATCCGGAAATTGGAAGCGGAGCAATTGTAGCTTCACTGCCACCAACTAAGACAACATCAGCATATCCGTGCCTTATCAACATGCTTCCCAGTGCTATTGAATGAACCGATGTTGCACATGCACTCACAGGAGTAAAGTTTGGACCTTTCAATCCAAACTCCATAGCTATAACACCACTTGCCATGTTTATCAGTATCATAGGTATCAAGAACGGGCTAACTCTCTCTGGCCCACGTTCTCTTAAAACGTCATTTTGCTCACTCAACGTTAGAAACCCACCCATACCTGATGAAACAAGAACTCCTACCCTGTCTTCAATTCCTTCAAAACTGATACCACTCATCTCGACCGCTTGTCTTGCAGCAGCTAAGGCAAACTGCGAAAATCTATCGAGACGTTTAGCAAGCTTCTTATCCATATATTCTTCTGGTTTAAAATCCTTCACTTCGGCTGCAATTTTAACCGGCAAATTTGAAGTATCAAAAGAACTAATTCTATCAATTCCTATCTCCATGTTTTTCAAATTTTCAGTATAATCACTTAATGAATTTCCAAGTGGAGAAACAACCCCCATCCCAGTAACAACAACTCTTTTCTTCAAATTACGCACCTCCCGACGTTAGAAAATACATCAATTTTAAAACTTTCTTAGAACTGGATTTTTTCTCCTATAACCATTCCAAATGCCTCAGGACCCACGTGCGCTGCAATTGCCGCACCAATGGATGAGGTACCAAGAATACTGGAATTATCAACGTTCCCCATCAGCTTTTCTAAGTACGATTTCATTGAATCAATAGTGTAACCACCAATAACAGAATAGCTGTTCGCAAATCCTTTATTCTTTGCAAAGTTACTCGCAAGATTTGTCATAGTAGAGATTCCCATGTCCATTGAACGAACTGTTGCAAGTGTGTTGACCTCACCTTCGTCATCAGTTGTAAGTACAGGTTTGATATTCAACAACTTTCCAAAGAATGCCCTTGCCTTACCTATTCTCCCGCCCCTGTAAAGATATTCGAGTGTTGGTACAAAGAACACTAGGAGAGAATTTTCGACTATACGATTTATATCAGCCTGCGTGAGAGAACCTTTCCTCGTTAAAATTTCCATCGCTTTCAAAACAACATATCCTTGCTTTATAGAAGCTGTCTTTGAGTCAAGAACAGTCACATTCTTTACGTTCATGTTATTTACAATGTTTAGAACCAAGTCAAATGTATTACTTAGTTTAGATGAAATAGTTATCACATAAACCTTTTCACTATTTTCAGATGCATCTTTTATAACACGTTCTATAGTGTCAGGTTTAGGAAGTGACGTGGAAGCTACTTCTCCTTGGAGTTCTAATGAGTAAAGTTCCTCCGGTGATATTGTTACTTTATCCTCAAATTCCTTGCTCTTAACATATACCCTCAATGGCAAAAACTTTAGTTCGTAAGGTAGCTTAATATTCTTAGGAATATCGCAACCAGTATCTGATATAAACGTAACCATAGAAATCACCTCTCTGCTAAACGGTTAACCAACCTGTATAGAATTATACTCTATACAACAAAATTAGTCAATATAAATTTTTTTGATATAATAAAACATACTTATTGACAAGAAACAAGTTATATGGTATATTAACTTTTGAAAATTTTATGTACAACGGTACTCTCTATAAAATTTAAGAAGGGGGAATGAAGATGGAACAAAGAGTGTGCGAAATTATAGCCGAACAACTTGGAGTCGATTTAGACGATGTTACGATGGAAAAGAGTCTCATGGAGGACCTCGGTGCTGATTCGCTCGACATCGTTGACCTTGTCATGGCGTTTGAAGATGAGTTTGGTGTTAAGATAAGTGATCAAGACCTATCAAAGATTAAGACTGTAAAAGACGTTGTTGAAGCACTAAAATCAAGAGCATAACGTTACAGCATTGGAATAATTAAAAAAGTTCCATGCCTCACTATAAAGAAAGAAGGTTTCCAAAGGTTTAACCTGGAAGCCTTCTTTTTTATATTATTTTTGTAGAAATTCCTCAAAATCTTTTGCAAAAAAGAGAGAATATCTGGTATAATAAAAAGTGTGTTGAATAATATAACTCTAAGGAGGAATATAGATTGTACATACTTGGTCACAGAGGAATACCTGTTTTATATAAGGAAAACACTCTTGTTTCGTTGAATAAAGCTATCGAATTGGGTGCACATGGTATTGAAACTGACGTTCGCCTAAGTAAAGACGGTGTACCAGTGCTGATTCATGATGATAATATCAGGAGTTTTGCAGGTGTTGACATAAAGATAAGAGATTTGTCTTTGTCGGAACTGAAAGAGTACACTTTTAGTGGATTAACCATACCAACTCTTGAAGAATTTCTCAAATCCGCTCCACCTGGCAAATGTCTTAATATAGAAATAAAAGAATACGAAGCGGGTGAGATTGCAATTGAAATGTGTGAAAGGTATTATTCTGGTGAAAAGATATACAGTTCCTTTAATCATAAGTTGATAACAGAATTGAAAGAAAGATACCCTAAGTTAAAGTTTGGTTATTTATTCGAAGAATCACACGCTGGAATGTCTGAAGAAGAGATAATTGGACTATTTGATAAAAACACATTTAGCGCCCACTTACCTGTTGTTGGGTTGGCTTATTATCCGGACATATTTATGTCAATTATTCAAAGACTGAAAGAAAAAGACATAAAGATAGTTATGTGGACAGTTAATAGCAAGGAAGAGATTGAAAAGATATGGAATTTTGTCGATTATGTTATAACTGACGATGTAAGAATATTCTTGTAAAATACTCTACGGAGGTACAGATAATGTATCGAATTTTAATACTCTTCACGCTTATGTTTATCTTAATCTTCATATGGTACAATTATTCTTCAAAGGTTGTTGGATTCATATACAATCCTCTGACAAATGCAGAAGCCTATTTAGCCGAAGCTCATAGTGGGATGTATCTAATTCCGGCAAACATCGAAGGAGACTTAGAAAAAATATTTAGAAATTTTGCATCTGGCGGGGTGAAATTTCTTATCGGACCATCAACTTCAGCTGATGGTAAGATGATTCTTCCATATCTCGGGAAGTACAATATGGTTTCATTATCCCCAACGATTAGTTCGCCAAGACTTCTTAAGTCAGGGTATATTTACTCTTTAACACCTTCTAACGATAGCATTGTAGAAGCTTTTGAAAATTACCTTTCAAAAATAGGAACTAAGAATTTGCTACTTGTTCTTGACGATACAAATAAAGAATATAGTGATGATTTTAAGAGATTACTTGAAACATTTCCAGGTAGCTTTGTCTATTACAACAACCCGAGTTCTCTCAAAGACGTGAAAATTCAAGATTACGATACAGCTGTTATTACAACATTTTCTAAACCATCGATTGAAATAATTACGTTATTAAAATATTCCAACACTCTCATTCAATGTATAGCAACTGAAGCTTCCTTCAATGATGATTTTTTAACTATGGGCGGAAGGTTTGTGGAAGGAACGCTTCTCATCGTACCAAGGTTCGATGCAACTGACACTGAATTAGATTTTATAAACGAATGGGTAGAATTATTGCTGACTCGGCGTTTTATTTCTATTGATCAGTTCAGACGTTTTATCATGTCGAGCACCATAAGAGTTGGCGATAGGTTTGTTTATTTCACACCATCTGGTGTAAGTCAAGAGATAGGATTGTACGTAGTCGAGAACGGACAATTTAAGGAGGTTCAATGAGGTGAAAAAAAGCGACGCAGCTGTTGTTTTTGCAATTATCTTTGCCACTTTCTTTATTTCGCTGGCTTTATATTACATAAACCTTAGAAACAATGCATTAAAGTATCTTACAGACTTCTCTCAATTGGTTGATAGCTACATTGAAAACAAGATTGGACTTGTCAGTTACTTCTCAGAAGATTTGAAGGTCGATGATACGGATTACTCAAAGATACTTAAACTTGGACCGAATACATACCTAAAGGGAATAAAATCAAAAGAATTATCTATTAAGTATGTCTTGGAAAAAGAAGGTAAATCTATCCTTTTAGAAATACCGCTTTCCACATTGAAATTTCCATCTCATCAATTTACAGTGAAATTAATATCTGATGGTAAAGTAACATATTCAAATGATACGATTTTTATCGGAACTTTTGACAAAGTTTTAAATAACGGGTTACTTCATCAAACTAAGACAACTAAATCAGGTTTTACAGCTAAAATAATTCCAAAGAGTGACGTTATACTCTCCGAATTGCCCATGACACTGTTCTGGGGTATAGTTCCTCTTACTGCCCTTGTCTTCTTAAATCGGAAATACATTAATGAAGAAAGAGATTTAGAACACTCCACATCAGCTCTTTTAAGCATCATATCAGATATGGTGCTTAGAGTAGAAACTGGTGAGCATGTTGAATATAGAGCCATCAATACACGACATGTCCCTCTTGTAAAGATCCAACAAGCGATACAAGATTTGTTCTCAAGATATACGGAAGCTATAGAGGGTTATAAATTTACTACAGAAGAACTTGAAAATACGATGTCCCAGATTGAAGAAATGCAATCTGCCCTCGAAGAAAGAAATTTTCTCTTAATCAATACACTTGCAGAGACTGTTGAATTAAAAGACGTGGGTACGGGAGAGCATTCAAAGAGGGTTATGCAACTTTCGTTGGGACTTGCCACCAAGTTGAAGATTGTTGACCCAGAGGAGCTGAATGCGATAAAGTATGGAGCAATATTACATGATGTTGGAAAAATTGGAATACCGGATCAGATACTCCTAAAACCAGGTAAACTTTCTATAGAAGAATTCGAAATAATGAAGGGTCATACAATTTTGGGAGAACGAGTCGTATCGCAGATACCAGGGTGGGAGCTTGTCGCTGATTTTGTTAGGCATCATCATGAAAATGTAGATGGCAGCGGTTATCCAGACGGATTATCTAAGGAATCACTTAGTCTTCGTGCACAAATAGTGGCTCTTGTTGATGTATATATAGCATTAACAGAACATAGACCGTATAGGAATGCATTAACTTCTGCCGAAGCGCTTAAATTAATGGAAACAATGGTTGGCACAAAATTTGACAAAGAACTTTTTGATAAGTTCGAGGAAATGATTTTGGAACGAGAAAAGAGTCAGAATATTTACAATGATTTTGATTTAGAAAATGCGGAAGGTGGAGTTATTTATGAAAAATCAGAAGTTTTTACTCATACTCGCAACAGTTTTCTGTATTTTGTTTATTCTAACATTCCTTCATGATGTTAGACTCTCCGCTGAGCTTCAAAGGTCTAAGAAACTTATCAAAGCTTACGAATTATACGCTTCAGATAGCAAGGACTTCTCAAAGTATGTAGAAGAGAATAAATTAAGTGAACTTAACATTCTTCTTCAAAAACAGCTCCAATCTCAGGTTAGGTCAAAGATAGACACAGCAAAAACTGCCTATCGAAATGGAAATTTCGCAGATGCTGCCAGTTTTTTAAGAGAAATCAAAGACATTGAAAACCCGTGGCTTGATGAGGTATATTTCTATCTTGGCATGTCACTCTACAAAATCGGTGAAATTGAGAGTTCGAAAATCTTCTTAGCGGCATTTTTAGATGGATTTAGATATTCAATATATAGGAAAGAGGCATTGTTAGTACTTAAGGAACTATCAACGGATGACTTTAAGAAGAAAGTGGAAGCTGCAATTAATGACTTAGATAAAGAAAGATAGAAAGAATAATGGAGGAAATCTGTATGATACTTAGAGATGTCCAAAACGAACACGACGAAAGAAATGTTTACCTTAGACGCGTTGGAGTTAAAGGAGTAAGATATCCTATAGTAGTTCTCGACAAAGTTAATCATAGTCAGCCTACTATAGCTACAATAAATATGTTTGTAGATTTACCTAAGAATTATCGTGGCACACATATGAGTAGATTTATAGAAGTTCTAAACGAATTTCATCTTGAAATCAATCCAAAAAAGATTAGAGAAATTTTAAAGCGCTTAAAAGATGTTTTGAACGCTCAGCGTTCAGTCATAGAAATTACCTTTCCGTACTTTATTAAAAAAGAAGCGCCGGTAACAAAAAGTGAGAGTTATCTTGAGTACAATTGTACGTTTGAAGGCGAGATGATAAACGAGCACTTAGAGTTTTTCACATCTGTGTCGATACCAATTCATACGTTATGCCCCTGTTCTAAGGAAATTAGCGAAAGGGGTGCACACAATCAAAGAGCTATGTGCAACGTTACTTTTGAAAGTAAAGAAATGATATGGATTGAGGACATTATAAAGATCGTTGAAACTAACTCGAGTGCACCAATATATACACTTCTCAAACGACCCGATGAGAAGTATGTAACAGAGCTTGCATATGATAATCCAAAATTTGTGGAAGACGTTGCAAGGGATATTGCACTTGAGTTAAAAAAATGTGATAAAATAAAATGGTATAAGGTAGAGATCGAAAGTTTTGAGTCAATCCATGCACATAATGCTTATGCTTGTGTCTCCAGTGACGAATTACATGCATGACTTGTCAAATATGGGGTGAAGAAATGGAAAGTCAGGTTATTAGTAAGGTGTTAAGCTATCTTGGTTTTGCAGCAAGAGCAAACAAAATTGTGTTTGGAAAAGATATGCTCAAAGACTATCTAAGCGACCAAAGACTAAGCAAGAAAGTAATAATAATAGCCACAGACACTGGTGCACGTGTGAAAAGGGATATTATCATAAGATGTCAAATCAACAACGTTCCGTATTTTGAGATCTTTGATAAAAAGACGCTTGCAAAAGCTATTGGAAAAGACCGTATCTCAGTCATAGGCATAGTTGATGAAAGTTTAGCTGAAGCAATTCTTAAAACGCTTCAAGAAAATTAGCTTTATAACGTCTTAAAAGAGCAATTTCATAGGGGGGCATGCTTATGGAAGAAAGAATAGTTACACTTTCAGAATATCCGCTAATAGATTTTGTTGAACTTGTAAACACCGTGTTCGCAGATTATGTATTGCCAATTAACTGGAATGTGCTCTCGTTCAAGATGGATGCCCGCGAAAACTCAATTTCATTCTCCGATTCTTTTGTTTTTCTGAAAAACGATGAACCAGTGGGATTCATACTTGTGGCTCTCCGTGGAAAGCGAGCAAGGATCGATGCCATGGGGGTTGTTGCCAATGAAAGAGGTAAAGGTTTGGCTGACAGAATATTGAAGCACGCCTTTAGACACCTAAAACTTAAAAATGTCGAACAAGTAGTTCTCGAAGTTGCCGCAACTGATGAACGCGCCGTTAAATTCTATGACAAGAACGGTTTCAGAAAGAATAGGAATCTTGATACATTTATTCATAGAACACCAGAACAAGCGAACATTTCTTACTCTGCCCTTCAAGCCAATAATAGACTTATATATTCCTTAGCACTAAACAATGAAATTCAGATACCAAGAAAAGTCAATTGGCAACGCGAACCAATTACACTACTTTTGTCAAATGGTAGGTATAACTTGGCACGTCTACACTTTAAAAGCACAGAAGGTTATCTTGTATGGGGTAAAACCGAGGAAAATACTGCTTTCATAGTAGATACCGCTGCAAAGTCTGGCAAGATTAACGATTGGGAAATTCTACTAAGCATTAGTATTGATTACATGCTAAAGCAATCCAATCCTCAGCTGATAAGTATCGTATCAGTTGCAGAAGATGATATTTTACACGAAGCATTGGTAAATCTAAAATTTGAAAAGATATTTACACAATATGAGATGTGCAAAAAAATATAGAATATGGAATAGAAAATAAGAACAATTAAATTAATTTGTTTTTGACTGTTCGAAAGAAACATTCGCTATTTTAAATAACCTCTGGTCAAAATAGAACTTAATTATTTTTGTCCTAATTGATGTTTTTTATACTTTTAACAACTCTTAATGAAAAACACCCCTTGATAAGTTTTTTCCATAAACTGGGGGTGTTTTTTTACATGTAATGTTTTTATCTCTTAATGCACTCTTAAACCCTATTTACTTTTTTACGTTGAGTTGAGTTATCAAATAATCAAAGTAGTTAGCAATGTTTGTACCAGGATAAAAGAATTCTAAAATCTCTGCGAAACTGAAATTATAATTCTTCGCTAAAGAATTTGCTCCAACCTGACTCAGTCCTACTCCGTGACCAAACCCTCCACCATAGACAATTATTTTTTCTACGTAGTTTGAGTTTTTTTGTGTATCTATAGCAAAAAACATACTTGGCAAAGACGCAAAATCAGTCCTTTTAGTACCATTTTGCAAGATTATAGTTTTCCCTGAGACATTGAGCAATCTTCTGACATCTGATGAACTTACAGTGATATAAGAATCATTGGTTTCAATTGTTATAGCCATAACATATCCACCATTTCCACGCTTGCTAACATACATATTCATTAATCCAGCACTTGAACTTGGGTTCAAAATATTCCAAATGCTCGACGAAGTTGTATTAACTTGTGGATTTTCCTTTTTGACCTTCTTCACAATTGTTAAACCATCTATTCTTTTAATGAGCTCGTCCGGCGAAAACTCAACTCTCCATCTAAAGAAAGGATGCTCTACCTCTAAGAAACCTGCTTCTTTCAATTCTTTTGAATTCCAAGTTCTTAGGAAGCCCAGAAATTCGTCTTCACTAGTGAAAGTTCCGGTCCCTGATTCAGAATTTGTGATAGCGAAAACTCTTGATGTCAGATATTCGATGTTTGTTCCAAATACATCACTTGCACTAAATCCTATGCCACCCGAGATGGCATAATAGTAAGTGTTAGCTATAACTTGATTAAACATAAGAACTCTGTACTTTGTCTCTTCAACAGCACGGAATGCATTTGGATATGGAGCTGAAAGATTATACGCCTGAAAATTGGTTGAATCGTCTAAATTTGCACCTGTGGAAATATAGGTACGTATTCTCAGAATTTTGTCTAAGGCATAACTTCGAGCAGCAACAGCTTGTGCTTTGAGTGCCTCTAATGCATACGAACTTGGCATCTCACTCCCGACGACATAAATTAGATACCTTTCGAGTGGTAATTCATTCACGATTGTAAATCCTCTGGATGATGAGTTATATCGTATCTCAATACTTCCTTCATATGGATTGTTTCGACCACTTACTCTAAATCTGCTCTCTGGACTCTTGGCGTCGAAAAAAATCACAGCATCACGTGAAAATGGTCCAAACGTCACCTTCGAATTTGAGATAAAAAGTGAACCGTTTGATTCATAAATTCTCCACTGACTTGAAGCATCATTTATTTGATAAATACTCTTAGTGATTTGTTCGCACACGGCAATTTCATACTGATTTTGCAAATTCAGATTCACTTCGTTGAAAATTGTTGACGCTGAAGCATTACTTGACGTAAATTTGGAACTAAGTAAAACACGAATGTTCTCCGGTAAGAATGCAGGATATTCAAGACGTACTATATCGCCGTTTTCAAAATATGCTGTTACGTTTTCTATTCCAGAAACTAAAGTGCTTTCAGGACTATTAGTTAAGACCCCGTTAATATCAATACTTAGTTTTCCTTGAAATCTTCCTTGCTTAAAAGTTAATAGAGTATACGATGTTGATTTTGAAACGGAAAGAAGCTTAGTAAAAAATGCAGCGTTTGGTTTTATTTCAAATGTATCTTCAAAGATCTCTACCATAAACGAATTTAGAACACCTGGAGTCACAGTTATAACAAACGGCGTTCTGCTAAATGACTGTTTATTGTCAGTTGTTGAAGCCGAGGCGTTAACAGTTGTTGAGGAATCCGGTACATCGTTATTTTGCACATCATTTTGCAGATTGTCTCCCGTAAGCTGACTGATATTGATAAGCCATCTACCAGGTTTCAGTTTAATAATCTCTGGAAAGTTCTGAATTGTTACATCACCAGATATATCAATTTGATAACTCTCGTTATATTCAGGGTTCGTTAGTTCTAAATAGACCTCCTCCGGTATTCTCTTATAGCTTTTAAAAGTTATTAGTACATCCGTCAATACTGGTAGGACTTCAACTTCTCTTGATATGTAGAAATTTAGTAGCGTCAGAACGAAAGAATCTGCCCCTTGAAAGATTAGCTTATCATTAGAATACACTTCTATCTTAACCGAATAAACACCTATTCTGGGCAAACCAAGTTCTATAGGACTGCTTTTTGACACAAACTCTTGAATTAATTGGTTATCTCCAACGTTGTAAACTTTCACATTGAATGCTAAATCAGTAGAACTATCGAGGTACTGGGTGAAATTGGAAGGGAACTTTATATTGAGTGCTACTTTGTAGGAAAGGTCTTCACTATTAGCAAACGAGAAAATACTCTGAATTATAAACACAATAATCATTAACTTAATGTTATTTTTTATGCTATTGTTTGTATTGGTAGAGCTCATTAGATAATTTCCTCCCCATGAAGACTTAAATCTTATTCATCAATAACCGCAAGATTGCTAAATAGTGTGCAATACTTCCAAATAAGACAAACAAATGCCAAATCATGTGATGATATTTGAAACTCCGCCATACATAAAAGACGGCGCCAAAAGTGTACATTAAACATCCAATAACAAGCATAAATATAATATCACGACTTGTATTTTGAGTCAAAGGTTTAAATACCAGTACCACTGACCATCCCATTAAAATGTATAAAAAGTGGAAAGAAAGACGAATTTTTTCACGAAAAACAC
>Ga0197142_1001177_pt1 | contig 24233 bp, 24 predicted proteins | sample GBS60_MetaG_FD_148614 | JGI IMG/M metagenome (GOLD analysis project Ga0197142, IMG submission 148614) | Sediment microbial communities from Great Boiling Springs, Gerlach, Nevada, United States - GBS 60_MetaG | ecosystem: Environmental > Aquatic > Thermal springs > Hot (42-90C) > Sediment... | reverse complement strand
TTTAATATGGCAGGTATATTGGCAATAGTCTCCACATTATTTACGACTGTGGGTCTTCCAGCAAGGCCTCGATTTACAGGAAAAGGTGGTCTTATCCTTGGCTGACCCCTCTTTCCTTCAAGGGATTCAATAAGGGCTGTCTCTTCACCACATATATAGGCCCCTGCTCCCCTGTGAACCTGGATATCAAAACTGAAGCCTGTGCCAGAAACATCTCTTCCAAGAAGCCCTGCAGAACGGGTCTCCTTTATTGCTTTCTCAAGGATAGCTATTATCTCAGGATATTCATATCTGAGATATATATAACCCTGAGAGGCACCTATTGCATAGGCACCTATAAGCATGCCTTCGATAATAAGGTGGGGATTTCTCTTTAAGAGCACCCTGTCCTTGTATGTGCCTGGCTCTCCCTCGTCAGCATTTATCACAAGATACCTTGGCAAATTCTCAGCCTGTCGGGCAAAGGCCCACTTCATGCCTGTTGGAAAACCAGCTCCACCCCTTCCGCGAAGGCCTGACCTCTTTATGATCTCTATTATCTCCTCGGGCTTATGTTCTAAGGCCTTTCGAAAGGCACTGTATCCACCCTTTTCCTTATAAGAATCTACCTCCAGACAATCAATGGTCTTAAAGAGAAGGCTTTCTGGTTCCATTGGAAATACAGGAATCTGATCCATAGGATCAATGGAAGGTTCTTCTCCCCTTATAATGGAGTTAATAATGTTGTCTATTCTCTCTCTATTAAGCCTTCCGTAGAGTCTGTCATTTAAAAGCATGGCAGGACCTATACCGCAGGCACCAAGGCATTCTGTAATCATGAGGCTCAATGCCTCTGGCTCGGGGCTATAAGAAAACAGGCCATGGCCATAAATCGATGAGGTAACAGCTGGCTCAAATTTATACTCTTTAATGAGATACTCAATCAGGGAATCAGCTCCCATGGACATGCAGGCACTATTTCGACATATCTGGATCAGGTTTTTCCCAAGGGGCTGGAAATTATAAAAGCTATAAAAGGTGCTCACACCTTTTATAAAAACAGGACTCAGGCCTGTAAGCCTCGAAATCTGGATTATAGTATCTTCTGAGATATAGCCCACCTTATTATTGAAAAGATGGAGCAGGGGCATAACAAGAGAGGTCTTAGAGGGATAATAATCCCTGAGTTGACTGAGCAAATTTTCTGGCCCTTGAAAGAAAGCTGGCATCACTGAACTATATTTAATTTAAATATTTAGGCTACAGGCCTTTAGGCTGAAGAAAAATATTTACTTAAAAGAGCTATCAACCTGTAGCCTTAAGCCCGAGGCCTCATTTATCTATCGCATTCACCAAGGACTATATCGATAGTTCCGATATTCGCTATTACATCAGCAACGAGGTGACCCTCGCAAAGCCTTGGTAGCACTGAGGCATGGACGAATGATGGAGACCTGAGCCTGAGCCTGTAAGGTTTGCCTGTGCCATCGCTGACTATATAAAAACCGAGTTCACCTTTTGGTGCTTCTATTGCTGAATAGACCTCACCTTCTGGAGCTGCAATAGGACCTTTTGTTATAAGGACAAAATGATGAATCAGTGATTCCATATCTGACATAACCCTATCCTTAGGCGGAAGAGTAAATTTCGGTGCATCAGGCGCCATAATAGGTCCTTTCGGCATCCTCTCTATACACTGCCTTATAATCCTGTTTGATTGCCTCAACTCCTGCATCCTGACACGATATCTGTCATAGACATCGCCATTCTTTCCAACAGGTACCTCGAAGTCAACCCAGGGATAGGCATCATAAGGAGCAAATTTCCTTACATCGTAGGGCACACCCGAGCCTCTTAATACAGGACCTGTAAGACCCCAGTTAATCGCCTCTTCTGCAGAGATTACGCCAATACCTTTTGTCCTCTGAAGCCATATCCTGTTCTGATCTATAAGGGTCTCGTATTCTTCTATTCTCTTTGGAAATTCCTCAGTAAATTCATAGAGGCTGTCAAGAAACTCCTCTGTAACATCATTCCTTACACCCCCAATCCTCGGATAGCTTGTTGTGAGTCTTGCTCCGCAGAGGTGTTCAAAAAGATCGAGAATCCATTCCCTTTCCCTGAAGGAATAAAGAAAAACCGTCATCGCACCAATATCAAGGGCATGGGTTGCAAGCCATATGATGTGACCAGAGATCCTTGCCATCTCAGAGACAATGGTCCTTATGTATTTTGCCCTTGGAGGGGCCTCTATACCAAAAAGCCTCTCAACAGCAAGGACATAACCAACATTATTTGCCATGGAGACTATGTAGTCAAGCCTATCAGAAAGGGGAAGAGCATTCAGATAGGTCCTGTGCTCGCAGAGTTTTTCCGTGCCTCTGTGGAGATACCCAACATAAGGCGTACATTTCACAACAGTCTCTCCATCGAGCTCAAGGACAAGCCTCAGGACTCCATGAGTTGACGGATGCTGAGGCCCCATGCTTAGAACAAGCTCTTTTGTCTTGAGACCAGAGCGTATCTCTTCTATGCGTCGAGATGCTATATCTTTAATAACTGTATCGTTCATCTCTCTTCTCCATACCAGTCATACTTTCTGTTTTCCTTTGCAATCTTAAGAACCTCTTTAAAACCTGACCATTCTCTTTCATCTCTATAACCCTCAAGGGGATAATCCTTTCTAAGGGGATAGCCCTCCCAGTCTTCAGGCAAAAGAATCCTTCTGAGGTCAGGATGTCCTTTAAACTGAATCCCGAACATATCAAAGCATTCCCTTTCATGCCAGTTTGCACCCGCATATAGAGGCACAATAGAGCTTATAGCAGGGTCTTCTTCAGGTACCTCAGCCTTTATCCTGATCATGTGCCTAAACTTTATAGAGTAGAGGTGATAAACAACCTCGAACCTCGGGACCTTTTTACCAAGCCAGTCAACAGCTGTGAGGTCCCTGAGATAATCCATCTGTATCTCAGGCTCTTCTTTTAGGAACTTTATCAGGTCAATAATCCTGTCCCTTTTAACAACAACAGAGACCTGACCTCTGAATTCCTTTATCTCCTTTACTTCTTCAGGGAATCTGTCTTTAAGTATGCCTGCTATCTGAAGGGGCTCCATCTCATGCGCTCCTTTCTAATCTTTTCCTGAAGCTTGAGTATTCCGTGCATGAGGGCCTCGGGTCTCGGAGGACAGCCAGGTACATAGACATCTACTGGAAGAAAGCTGTCAGCTCCTTGAACAACAGAATAGGTATTGTATATACCACCCGAGCAGGCGCAACTTCCCATGGCTATAACATACCTTGGTTCAGGCATCTGGTCATAGACCCTTCTTACAACAGGTGCCATCTTCTTTGTAACTGTTCCTGCAACTATCATAAAATCAGCCTGTCTCGGAGAACCCCTGAATATAACACCAAACCTGTCAAGGTCATAATGGCTCGAACCCGTTGTCATCATCTCTATAGCACAGCAGGCAAGTCCGAATGTTACTGGCCAAAGAGAAGAGGCCCTCCCCCAGTTGATTATCTTATCAAGGGTCGTAATTATTGTATTTGCCCCGGGTATTATCTTTATGCCTTTCTCAACCTCTATAAGTTCAACAGCTGTATCTACAATTGATGGCGAAGTAATAGTTAATCCCATCGAAAGGCCTCCTTTTTTAAGGCATATAAATAACCCACAAGAAGTATAACAATAAATATCACCATCTCTATAAATGCAAAGAGCCCGAGTTTATCAAATATGATTGCCCAGGGATAAAGGAATATTGCCTCAACATCAAAGACTACAAAGAGCATGGCAATTATGTAAAATCTCACAGAGAATCTATATCTTGGCTCACCAACAGGTGTTATACCTGATTCATAGGGCATGAGTTTTTCAGCATAAGGTCTCCTCGGTCTGAAGAATGAGGCAACAAGGAGGATACCAATGCCCATAACAGAGGCAAGTAACATAAAGATAAGGACTGGCAAATACTCTGATGGCATATAGGTTCCAGGCATGGGAATTTTATACACTAACACAAGTCCCTTTGTCAACCTATTTTGAATATACCTGAAAAGGCCTCTGGCACAAGTCTTGCTTATGTGAATACCTGCTTTAAAGATTTTTTTTTCAACATCGTTTAAAATAGTTTAAAATCAGGCTTAAGGAACTAAACTATATCAGGAGGGTTTGAATATGGAGTTACTCTTAAGGACAGACAATAATCTATCTTCTCTTGTCCTGAGATTGAGCCTCGGGATAGTGGTCTTTCCACATGGTGCCCAAAAGGTCCTTGGATGGTATGGCGGTGGTGGTTTTTTTAAGACAATGGAGTTTTTCAGCACAAATCTCCATTTTCCTGTCTGGCTTACCCTATTACTGATGATTACAGAATTCCTCGGCTCAATCGGCCTTGTGTTTGGTTTTTTAACAAGGCTCTGCGCCCTTGCTATAGGTACCTCAATGGCTGTCTGCGCCTATATGAATCATCTTAAGAACGGTTTCTTTATGAACTGGTTTGGAACCCAGCAGGGTGAGGGCTTTGAATACCATATCCTTGTGGTTGGGATAAGTCTCGCCCTTTTAATTAAAGGAGGTGGGATTCTTTCAATTGATAAGTTGATTTCAAAAGGAAAATAAAGTATCAAGCCCTTGGATGGTATTTTATGTAAGTCTTTTTCAGTCTGTCTGTTGAAACTTTTGTGTATATCTGGGTGGTGGATATATCAGAATGGCCGAGCATCTTCTGCAATGACCTGAGGTCTGCACCACCTTCAAGAAGATGGGTTGCAAAGGAGTGCCTGAGGACATGGGGAGAGAGCTCTATTCCTGCCAGTTTTGCATACCTCTTTAGTGCCTGCCAGAAACGCTGTCTGGTTAAGGGTTGTCCCCTGTTTGATAGGAAGACATAATCATCAGATGATGGCGAAGTAAAAGCGCCTTTTTTCAATAAAAGGGGTCTCAGCTCAAAAAGATACCTTTTTACAAAACTTATCGCCCTCTCACTGACTGGCACAATTCTCTCTTTTGAGCCCTTTCCCTTCACCCTAATAAAACCAGCTTCAAACTTAAGGTCATCCATTTTTAGAGAGATAATCTCACTTACCCTTAATCCGCAGGCATAACAGAGCTCAAGCATAGCCCTATCCCTTAAATAATACCTTGACTGAGACTGCTGTTCAAGAAGTCTGATAATCTCCTCAATGGAAAGGGCCTTTGGAATCCTCAGCCATTTTTTTGGAGACTCAAGATTCTCAGAGGGGTCTTCATCAATAACCTTTTCAAGAAGCAGATACCTGCAGAAGGACCTTATGGATGAAATAGCCCTTGCAATACTCGAAGAATTCTGGCCATCATTTCTAAGTTTTTCTATAAACCTCGATATGTCCTTTCTTGCAAAGGATTTTTTGTCTTTTAAAAAATGGAGAAACTTCTTGAGGTCTCTACTATAGGACTCTATGGTGTTAGAAGAAAGACCCTTTTCTGTATATAGATAATCAATATAAGGCTTTAGAAATTCCTTCATCGCCAAATTAGTACACCATACACCAGAGCATTAGAGAAACAGTCCTTTGAACAATTGTTGAACGACTATTGAATCCCACGTCCAATTAGCAACCACTAAAGTCTGTCGAACTACTGCTCTTTAAAAATTGAGTTCATCTCCTCTGTATAAGTTCCATCAGTATTATAAACGATAAAAGGCCTTTCAACAATAACACCAGGCCTCCTCCCCTTTGCTGCCTCTATAAGAACCATCTTTGCAGGCTCATTAAGCCTTGAATGGACAAATCTGAGCCTCTTTGCCTCAAGGCCAAAATCTTTTAATCCTTCAAAGAGCTCAACAATCCTTTCAGGTAAATATATAATATAAAACCTGCCTCCATTTTTTAATAACCTTGAAGATACCTGAAGGACATCCCTCAATTCAACAGCGATCTCATGCCTTGCAATGGCCCTTTCATCCTCAGGGCTTATCTTGCCTGTCCCTGGTCTTCTGAAAGGAGGATTCGAAACAACAATATCAAAGGTATTTGCCTCAAGACCTTTTACTACCTTTCCCCTAGCAATATCTCTGATGTCCTCATTAAGGGCATAAACCCTCTCCATAAGGCCATTGATCTTTATATTCTTTAAACAATTTTCATAAAGGCCTTTCTGGAGTTCTACAAGATATACCATAAGATGCGGGCTTTCCTTTGCAAGGAGAAGACCTATTATGCCAGAACCGGCACCAAGGTCACAGACCTTTTTAGCATGACCCAGCTTGACAAAGGAAAATAGAAGAAGGCTATCAACAGAAAATCTATATCCCTTTTTACTTTGATAGAGCTTGATATTACGAATTGAATCAAGGGTGAGCATCTAAAAAGATAAATTGGAAAGTACGCAGCAGAGCAGTAGTTTTTAAAGAAAAATTTTTCATAATTTCCTACTGCTCTGCTCTTCTAATGCACTAATTTAACAACCCTCAATAACCTTTTTCTTCTTTACTTCTTCCTTTTTTGCAACGCCATCCTTTACTTCCACCTTGTCACCAACCTTAAGGCCCTTTGCATCCTTTACCTCAACTGTAACCTCTTTACCATCAGCCTCCTTGATTGTGAGCTTGTTTCCCTCAATCTTCGTAATTGTACCTTTCACCTCTGATGAAAAGGAAACAGCTGCAAGGCCAAAGACAAAGGTGAGCATCACTATCAATGATAAAACCCTCTTCATTTAACCTCCCTCCTTTCTCTTTAAGATTTTAAGAGCCAAAGGCCCCTCAGATTTATTCCTTCATGGGCTTTATGAACTTAAAGTAAACCATGGTCCAGTTTCCAAGCATTATGAATATTGTGGCAACGATACTGGATATGGCACCAGTGCTAACACCTGTAAGGCTATGTCCTATGTTACAGCCTCCTCCAAGGGCTGCACCTATACCCATCAATATACTTCCAAGAAATACGGTAAGAAGCTCTTCTGCATGGGGAGATTTCCACTTGAATTCCTTCAGGCCCCTTGCACTGAGATAGGCACCAAGGGGAACTCCTATAACATAAAAGGCACTCCATGTGGACTTAAAGAAGTCGAAGAAATTAAATTCTCCCCTTAGTGACATGGAGTCCCTTGTAAGGGCTGTCATAAAGAACTCCTTTGTTGGTCCTGTAAAGGAAAGACCCCTTGCGTCATTCCCGAAATAGGCAGAGGCCCACCAGGCAAGGATAGCAACAAGTCCAACAAGAAGGCCTGCTGTTGACCAGTAAAATCCCTTTGAGGCCTTACCAATAGGCTTACCCTTAATAACAACAATCAGTATGATAATGGTCACCACAGCAATAGTAATCCACTTGACCTCACTACCACTACCAAAGAGGTCCCAGAGGGCTGGAGCATTCTTTCCTCCTATCTCCACCTTAATACCCCTGAGATATTTGTAAATAGGGCTCAGCCATCCGTGAATTGTGAGCGTTATGCCCATAAAGAATCCCAGCACTGCCATCCATGCAGCAAGAAGCCCTTCACCAACCCTGTAAAGGATACCACTACCACATCCTCCAGCAAGAACTATGCCCATCCCAAAGAGGTATCCACCAAGGATGTTTGCCACTGGTGCAAAGGCCTGCCTGCCGAGCTCTGCTGTCTCCCTCATACCTGTTTCAGGATTGAGAACCGTAAGAAGACCCATATCTTCAAGGAGATTTGCACCTACCATGGCAACAGCCACACTCAGAAGATAGGCCCTGAAAAGGGTCAGGTCATTAATAAAGATGATATCCCTGAATGCGGTATTCACACAGAACCTTCCCCTCTGCAGGATAAACCCGAATATCAGCCCGACACCAAGACTTGTAAGGATTGTGATGATACTTCCTGATGGTAATCCTTCCATAAACCTCCTCCCCTAAAGGTTAGTTTAGATGAGCAAGGCTCACCATGTAAAAAGCCTATCAACTTTTTCAATGAGTTCAATAAGTTTTTCGTATTTATTACTTATATCATTATCACTGGCGGAAGTAGCAGTTTCTGTGGCATATAAAACAAATTCTGTGACCTCAGCATATTTTTTTTGCTCTTCAATTATGCCTCTAACAATATTATCAGGCTTCTCTTTCAATATGTGTAAGACCTTCATTTCTGCCATGTCAATACGCCAGCACTGTATCGTATTCAAGCAATCTCTTTGCCATTTCCTCAACTGTTACTTCACCATCAATGGTTATCTTAAAATCAGCAGATGCATGGGTGGCGAAAGTAACAGTTGAGGCTCTATTCTCTAAATCCTTAAGGGTAAATATCTTAACGCCCAATTCCCTCATCATGGATAAATCAGAAGAGGCCTTCTCAGGGCCTTCTATTTTCTTCAAAATATAGATATCTATCTGATCGTTCAGTAGAGTAAGGCCGAGACCCATGCGCAATGTCTCAGTCTGCCTATCCCTTACGATTACAGCAATCTTCTTTTTCATAATAATATGACCTTATCTGCTTCATGATTCATAACTGCATTATTATACTGACTTCCGCAGATTATACCTTCAGGAACTACTCCTTCAGAAATGCCAAATCTTTTCAGATTGAGGTCGCAGAGGGAAAAACTTAAAACACCTGGCAAGTTTTTAAGGTCTGTAACATCCCTGTCTTTTACCAGTAAGACGCCCCTGTCCATAAGAAATATCATTACTCCGTGGCCTCTATTTATAGCAGCCTTTGTTATACCGATTACATGTTCCTTATAGTTGTCTCTGGTCACAAGAATGCCAATTACCATATTCAAAGTTTCTTTATTAGCATTTTTATTATTTTTATTAAATAAAACCCTGACCTTGGAGTAATTCACCATACCATAAAACGATTATATTGTAAAGGGTAGATTTTCAGGAAAACAATATTATTTTTTTATCAAACTATAAATTTAGATAATCACTTATTACCTTCCAGACATTCTCTACTGTAATAGCCTCCATACAGAGATTTTTTTTACATCTTCTCTTAAAACATGGTGCACAATCTATCTCTGCATTTATAACAAATGTATTCCTTCCATAGGGCCCTGTTCTTAAAAAACTTGTCGGGCCATAAAGGGCAAAGGTAGGGATACCAAGGGCAGCTGATATATGCACAGGCCCTGAGTCATTACTAACAACAAGCTTTGCCCTTCTTATTATCTCCACGAGTTCTTTTAGGCCTGTTTTTCCTGCAAGAGAAATGGCTTTCCCATCTGAGGAATTAACCACTCTTTCTGCAAGGTCTATATCCTCCTTACCTCCTATTACAAGACTCCTCATGGGAAGTCTCTTTGCAATCTCGCCAAATCTTTCAGGAAGCCACCTCTTAGTTTGCCATCTTGCACCTGGCACAAGCACTGCGTACTCACCCTCAGCTTCTGGCAATTCCATCTTTCTTTCCGGAAGAGGAAAGGCTACTTCATTGAAATCAAGGCAACTGTTAGTTGCGCCATCAACTATAAAAGAAAGGACTTTTAAATATCGCTCAACGGCATGGATATTTTTTCCGCCTTCCACTTTGTGAGTATAAAAGATAGTGCTTCCTTCCCTTGCCTCCCTGAATCCTATTTTTACAGGTGCACCAGTAAGGGCAGTTATAAGACCACTTCTCAGCAATCCCTGTAAATCTATTACAACATCGTATTGTTCCCTCTTAAGTTTTCTATGGAGAACAAGGATATCTCGAAGATTTGAGAAAAAACTCAAAGGTTTCTTCCATCGATCTTTATCTATAACCCATAGCTTATCAATCATTGGATGACCCTCAAGAAGATCAGCAAAATTTTTTGCTACAAGCCAGTGGATAGAGGCGTGAGGAAAACACCTTCTGAGAGAGTTCAGGACAGGAAGGCTATGTATTATGTCTCCGAGTGAACTCGGTTTTATAATGAGAATCTTTTCTGGGCTCGTTACTTTCGTCAACAATGATTTCTTTAATTGAACAGGCATTAATTAGTATAGCAAAATCACTGGTAACAGTTTAGTTTTATTACCCCCCCCTTCTCCTCTTACCATTCTTATAGAGCGACCATGCGATAGCCTTCGCAGTGATTTAGAAATCAGTGATTTAGTGATTTAGAATTTCACTCACTAACTCACAATTATCTGATGCTCTATCGCACTAACGTCTGTTGCTCTATTGACTTCAGCCTTATGCCCATTCAAAACTTTATTTTGGACAGGTGTGCCGACAGCTAAATGCTCGGCATAACTGGCTTTTCGTTTTTTTGATATAATAATCAACTCCAACATGAAAGACAATAAAAAGAATAAGCTTAAAAGACCTGACTGGGATGAGTATTTTTTAGAGATAGCAAAGGTTGTCTCATCTCGATCCACATGCCTCAGGAGGAGATACGGAGCTGTAATCGTTAAGGATAATGTTATTGTAAGCACAGGTTATAATGGTGCACCAAGAGGTTCAATTAACTGCATAGACAGGAGCTCCTGCAAGAGGATGGATTTAAATATCCCACCTGGTGAAAGATATGAGCTCTGTGAGGCAGTCCACGCAGAGCAAAATGCTATTATTAATGGACCCCCTGAAAGAATGAAGGATGCAACTATATATATTGCAGGTTTTGAAGATGATGGAAGTCTTGCTGATGGAAAACCCTGCATGCTCTGCCAGCGAATGATCGGCAATGCCATGATAAAAGAAGTGGTATATCTAACAAAAGATAATTCTATAGTTAAGATTCCCGTAAGGTAACTTTACGACAAAACAAAATACTGAATCAGAAGTACATTATCCATCCCAGAGGTAAGAACTATTTACAGGCGGGGCGGAGCGAATCCGCCCCTTATTCATGGATTATAAAGGCTAACTCAAGTGTTTGTTCACAAGCTTTGTCATCTCAAACATTGTCACTGAGCTCCTGCCCTCAAAGACCTCTCTCAGGTTATCATCAGCATTAATCATCCTCTTATTCACGGGGTCCTGAAGATTGTTCTTTCTAATATAAGCCCACAACCTCTTTGTTACCTCTGTTCTTGGCATGGGCCCTGGACCAACAATCTTTGCAAGGGCCGGGCTCACATTAAGGGGCTTCATGAATTCAGGACTGGGCTGTCTTTTCGGTCTTGCCACCTTTTTCTTTACCACTTTTTTGGCAACCTTCTTTTTTGATACCTTCTTAGCTACCTTTTTCTTGGTAACTTTTTTCTTCACTACTTTTTTTGAGCTCTTCTTTGTTGCCTTTTTGGCAACCTTCTTTTTTGAGGTCTTCTTCTTTGCTGCCATCCCTTACCTCCTTTTAAGATTTAGCACCCAAGGGGTGCATTTATACTTTGATTAAATCCTATCAAACATTAAGCCGAATGTCAAATGTTTTTTTGTCTTTTCATCAGGGAGAAATAAAAGATGCTCCCTGCTACAAGGCAGAGACAGGAGCTGTATAAAAATACCACTTCTGACCCGAAAGATTGATAAAGGGTCCCACCTATTATGCCAGCGGGAAGCCCTGTAATACCTACAACAGTATGATAGATTCCGTAGCCCGTGGCCTTCCGTTCCGGGTCAATCAATTGAGCAACAAAAGCCCTCTGATTACCCTCATTCATGGCAATAAATATCCCGTAAAGGATAAAAAGAAACCAGGCATGAATACCTGAAAAGGCAAGGGCAAAGCCTCCATAGGTAAAGGCTCCAAAGAGGTAGCTCAGAAAAATAACCTTTCTCTTTCCGACCCTGTCAGCAATAATACCTGAGGGAGTAGAAAGAAAAGCAGAGGTGATGTTAAAAACAAGATATACCATAGGGATGAGTTGCACATCCACTCCCAGCTCCTTTGCCTTCAGCACAAGAAATGCCTCTGGTATCTTACCAAGGGTAAAAAGAATTGCTATTAATAAAAAGACCTTGAATCTCCCATCTATGTTTGAAAAAATTGAGCCTTCACTATTACTCTCGCTATCACTCGCCACCAAATTCTTTTTGCCCTTCAACTTCCCTGGTATATCTTTCACAAAGAGTGCAATAGTACCTATTGCGAGAAGACCTGGAATAATGGATAGCCAAAAGACAAGTCTCATATTATTTGAACTCATTGCAAGTATTCCAAAGGCAATGGCTGGACCGAGAACTGCACCAACAGTATCCATTGCCCTGTGAAAACCAAAGGCCCTGCCAGTATTTTTTGCCTCAGTGACATCTGCTATAAGGGCATCCCTTGGTGAGGTCCTTATACCCTTGCCAACCCTGTCAGTAAACCTGTATATGAGGACCCCTATCCAGGAGGTAGCACCTGCAAGAAGGGGCCTTGAAAGGACAGAAAGGGAATAGCCCCAGAATACAAGGGGTTTTCTTTTACCAATCCTGTCTGAAAACCATCCTGAAAAAACCTTCAAGAGACTGGCCGTGCTTTCTGCAACACCTTCAATAAGACCGATAGAGACCTTTGATGCCTTCAGTACATCGTTTAAAAAAATCGGCATCAAAGGCACAATCATCTCTGAGCTCATATCCATAAAGAGACTCACTATGCCGAGGACAAAGACAATCCTGGGAAGTCCAAATATTCTTTTTTCCATAAAGGTTATTATAATAGAGCAAGATATGAGTTATAATTAATCATCATAGCTGTCCAAAATAAATTAAAATGGTATTTTAAAGAGGGCATAAGACCTCAAAAACACAAAAGAAGCGACAGGATTATTTTATTAGGGTATAATGAGGTTATCAACTTATTTGAGAGGTATATTAAGGTCATGAGAGGTTATTTAACAAGTTACATTAAGGTGTCGCCTTTTGTGCCTTTTAGGGATGGCGTAAGTAATAGTTGGCCTCATGCCCCTTTAAGATTTATCTTGGACAGGTGTGATTAATCATAAATCCTTTAACAGTTGGTGGCGAAAGTAACAGTTGAGGGAAGAACCATGAAAAAACATCAATGGCTGATATTTTTATTATTCTGCATCCTTCTGCCAGGGATTATTCAGGCTGAGCAGAAGGGACTTATATGGGAAGTAAGTTCCAGAGATACCAGGGCGTATATTGTTGGTTCTGTCCACTTCTTTAAAGAGGCCCTCTATCCCCTGAGTGAACAGATAGAAAAGGCCTTTCAGGAATCTGAAGTAGCTGTATTTGAGATAGACATGAAAGAGATGAGCTCTGGCCTTCTTATGTTCCAACAAAAAGGGCTCTATCCTGAAGGAGACTCCCTTGATAAACACATCTCTAAGGAAACACTGGATATACTCTTACCAAGACTCAGTTCTTATGGCATCCCCTTTGAAATAGCAAAAAGGTTTAGACCCTGGATGCTCGCAATGACAATACAGTCAATAGAATACCAGAAACTCGGTTTTAGACCTGAATTTGGAATAGATAAATATTTTTATGAAAAGGCTAAAGATAAAGAGATAAAAGGTCTCGAATCTATAGAATATCAATTAGAATTATTTGATGGCCTCTCTGACCATGAACAGGAAATCTATCTCTTATATACCATACTTGAGATTGAAAAGACTTCTTCCTATGCAGAGACAATCATAAAAGCCTGGGTAGAAGGCAATCTTAAAATTCTTGAGGAGATCATATATCAACCTCTGAAAGAAAAGCCTGAACTCCTGCCAATTTATAAAAGGCTCTTCCTTGACAGGAACAGGGCAATGGTATCAAAGATAGAGGATTTTCTTAAGACGAAAAAAAGATATTTTATTGTCGTGGGCGCTGGACATCTCGCTGGTGAAGAGGGGATTATAGAGTTACTCAAAAAGAAGGGCTACAGGATAAGACAGCTCTGATTATCTCAGACCAAGTCTTTTAAGGATAAGGCCGAGGTACTTATTTATCGGATTGCTTCTTTTAAGGAAGGGTATAGGAGGCCTTTTTCTGATGCCAAGCTTTTGAAGCTCCTGCACTATATCCTGATCTATACCATTTGTAAGCCCTTTCCTGAAGGTCTTGATAGCCTCTGCCTTATTGTTTAAGAGGAGGTAAACCCTGCCAAGGTTAAGATAATGAATGGTATTGGATGGATCTTTATCGATGGCAGAAGTGAGAAGTTCCATTGCCTTTTGAAATCTTCCTCTTTCCTTTGCCATGCAATAAGCATAGTAGGATTCTACCTCAATCTTAACTGGAATTGATAAGTCTTTATTCTGAAGTATTTTCTCAAAACATACAAGAGCCCCGAGGGTATCGCCCTCCTTAATCAATCTCTTACCTTTTTCAAACAACCCTGCTATAGTATTATCCATGAGATATATTTTAGACTAATCTACTGAATTTTTGAAATGAGAAGACTTGGTGTCCATACATCCATTGCAGGTGGGATAGACCTTTCAATTTTGAGAGCTAAAGAACTTGGCTGCAATACCCTCCAGATCTTCTCTCATAATCCGAGGACCTGGAAGAAACCTGAGTTCTCAGAAGAGGTCATTAACAGGTTCAGGGAATACAGAAGACTTTATGATATGAACCCCCTCTATATCCATACGTCCTATCTGATAAACATAGCATCATCGAATAAACAGATAAGGGAACTATCTTTAAAGATGCTGATATGGGAACTCGATACTGCCGATATGCTCGGCGCAGATTATCTTATACTCCATCCAGGTTCATCTTCAGAAGATGTCCTTAAAGGAAAAAAACTGGCCATGGATATCTTGAAAAAGGTCCGAGATACGAAGAGTTGGAATGTTAAAGTCCTTCTTGAAAACACTGCAGGGGAGAGAGGTGATATTTCATCAACCATTGAAGAGTTATGGGAATTAGTGGAAAGCTGTGGTGATCTTTCAGGTGGTGTCTGCCTTGATACCTGCCATACCTTTCAGGCAGGTTATGACATTCGTTCAAAGGAAGGTATAGAAGGCTTTATTGATAATATAATGAAGGTGATAGGTCAAGAGATGGTAAAACTCATTCACCTTAATGATTCAAAGAGGGAGTTTCATTCAGGTATTGATAGGCATGAACATATAGGAAAGGGAAAGATTGGATTAAGGGGATTAAAGGACTTTTTGACTAATGAAACCTTCAAAGATATACCCGTTATACTTGAAACACCAAAGAAATCGGACAGGGACGACATAAGAAACCTAAGGAGGGTAAAGGATATGTTGTCAGTTTGAGGTTAAAGTGGAGGTTTGACCTATAATCTGAGATAAATCAGGAGGATAGCCATTATCCTTAAGATATTGAGCCTCTATGGTTTCAAGATAAAACCTGTCAAACCCGCTATTTAAGAGAAAATCTTCCCTAAGTCTAAAGTCACCTGTGCGAATAATCTCGGGAAGAAGGCTATTAATGTAGAAGGATTCCTTTTTCAGATCAAGAAGAACCTTCTCAAAAAGGGCCTCTGGTACCTTTTGAGCTATGCCCTTCGAGGCAAGCTCCTTGGTTATACCATCAAGTATCTGTTGCCTTCCCTCTTTTTGGTCAAGCAAGGGATAAAGACCCCTTAAATTCTCCTTTAAAGCAGAATATACAGATCTATAAAGAAGTGCCTCATCAGATATAAGCCTGACAGCAGCAACTACATCTTTAATTGTTGCATTACCATTCAATATTTCATCAATACCATCATTTATTGTAAGAAGTTTCTTTTTACCATAATAGGTTACATAATTATTCTTTAAAAATTCATCAATGAATATCTTCTTAAATAGACCTGGCTCAATCTCCTCAAAGGCACGTTTATTTCCGATCAGGCTTCTCAAGGAATCCTCAGTAAATTCTGTGTTTTCTGTAAAAGCGACCTTGCTCAAAAGACCGTAGGTATTATCATATCTATCAAAATAGGTAATAATAGAACCAAGTTCCTCCATCGTACTGAAATCTCCTGTCTCCTTGCAGACTTCATCACAACGCCTGACAGCATCAAGGAGGATATTTTCGAAGCTCAGTTCCCCAAGCTGATGCGCCTTGTGTTTTGCGAGAATAAGTTTGACAATATCCTCCTTTATGATATGGCGTTTTAAAGAGGGATCTTTCAAAAAAAGATTTTCTATAATAATCCTTGCCTCTCTGATGTAGTCAGGTTCTTCAACCTCTGTAATCTTCCTTCCTTTAAGAAGCATCTCATCAAGGGTATCAAAGAGTATAAGTGGTATATTATTTCTTATAGCAAGGGTCTTCAGCCTCTTGAGCCTTGCAATTCCCTCCATGGGCATCTTTTCAGTTTCAATCATATCAATAAGAATCTCTCTATATTCATCAACAATCCTTCTATTTTCGGGGTGTCTGTACATAACATCTATCTTTATCCTTTCTATCTGATAACTGTCGAGGCCGAGCTTCAATGCAAGATCCTGAAGATAAAGTTCGTCATACTCATTAATACTTCTTCCACTTGAATATAATTTTTCAAAGGTTCTGTAAAACTCATAGTTCTTCTTGTTAATAAACTTAAAAATAAAAATGGTTGTTTCATCCTCCCCGAGGGCTTTTGCAAACTCGTAAAGGAGATCCTCATCTCTGTCTTCAGTAATAAGCTCTGTCCTCTTTAGAAGTTTTCCCGTCTTTCTCAAAATCTGAGCCTGTCTTTCCTCTATAGGACCTTTAAAATCTGATGAGACTAAAAAATAATAGTTTTTGACTGCATGGCCTGACATGAAAAGTTTCTCAAAAGATTCTGAACCTTCTGTGTCATTCGTAAAAATAAGGTTACCATTTTCATCAAAATAGGCCCCAAACATAATGAGTCTGTTAAGGACATCCCTCTTTATCGCATCCTTGAAGGGCTTTTCTACTCCAAACATATATTCACAAAAACTTCCGCCTGCACCTTTATAATATATATTCTGAGCAGTTATCCTGAACTCATTTCCTCTGGAGAAAAATCTTATTTCCTCAGGATTTTCCTCAAAAAAACAGGTATTATAGGCTACCCCTTTTATCAGGGCAATATATTCTACAGGACCGATCTCACCAAGAATTCTAAAGCCCTTAAGCAATTGCTAACCTCATCAGGCGTTTAATAGTGAAGGTCTTACAGGCTGAATACTGTCGCCTTCAGCCTATCTCCAAGCCTTAAGCCTGTTAAACGCTTACTGTTTAGTAATAAGTCTTATAAGCTCCTCTGCAGGTCTATAGCCCGTCTCGAGCCTTCCATCAGGGAGTATATAAGCAGGTGTCCCCCTTATCCCGAGCCTTTTTGCAAGTTCAATATTCTTATCCACTACATCGGTATCGCAGGACCTTCCTTTTATCTCCTTCTTTTGAAAGGCATCCTCTAAAAGCTTTAACGATTTCTCACAGACTATTATCTTTGACTTCTCATAAGCACCAGGGTGTATATTTAAAGGGAAAAGCTTTATAAAAAATACTATATCTTTTCTTGTCTCAACTATCTTCTTCATCTCCTGATGAAGTTTTGCACAGTAAGGTCAATCAGGATCATCAAATACTATTACTTTATATTTTGCATTCCTCTTGCCAAGGACAAGGGCGTCCTTTAAGTCTATCTTCGAAAGATCTACCCTGTTTAGAAATGAGAGTCTTTCCTGTGTAAGATTTTGTTTTGATGAACTGGAGAAGATATTGCCAGCAATGATAAATTTCTTTGAATAATCAACATAGACAAGGCCCTTTCTGCCCTGGCTCTCAAAGTTCACTTCCCATAATCCCTTAAGGGGTGAGTCAAGGACATTTGTCACTTTCAGATCAGGTCCTCCGCTAAGGATCTGCTGGGCCTCTGCCACAGTGAGTTTATGACAGGTCTTACAGTCGCCCTTTTCAGAAAAGGCCTGGACTTCTTCAGTGGCGATGTGACAGTAGACAAGAAAAGACAATCCAAGAACAAAAAATAAAAGAAGTCTCAACAATTGGTGGCGAAGTAACCCTGTGTTGCCGCCATTACTTTGATTACCGCAACTGTTACTTTCGCCACCAACTGCCTTCTCAGTATCGAGAAAGCTCCTGAGATATTCCTTTAATTGCTCTATTGCCTTCATTCTATGGCTCATGGCATCTTTCTCCTCTGGCGAGAGCTCTGCAAATGTCCTGTCCAGACCCTCTGGCTGAAAAACAGGATCATAACCAAAACCCTTTTCGCCTCTTGGCTCTTTTGTTATTATACCATCAACTCTTCCTGTGAAGGTTTTAACCTTGCCATCAGGTGAGGCAAGGGCTATTACACAGATAAAGTGGGCTTGCCTCTTATCATCTGGAACATCTGAAAGCTCCTTCAACAATTTATCAATGTTTCTTTTATCATCAGAAGGCTCACCAGCATATCTTGCAGAATAAACCCCTGGTGCACCACCAAGGCTATCAACGACAAGGCCTGAGTCATCTGCTATAGCTAAAAGTCCTGTGGCCTTCGCCACAAATTGAGCTTTTTTTACAGCATTCTCCTCAAAGGTGAGGCCATCTTCAACCACCTCGGGCAGTTCAGGAAAGTCCATGAGGCTGAAAAGTTCAATAGGTGGCGAGGTAACAGTAGGTGGCGAAGTAACAGTAGTAAGACCTTCCAGAAGCCTTTTTAATTCTTCAAGCTTTTTTTTGTTTCTTGTTGCAAGAACTATTTTCATATAATTGATGGCTAAGTAATAATGCCCTTCCTGTATGAGATTCTTTCTTCTCGAATATTCCCTTAATAGGTCCCTGATAAATCACATAACCTCCCTCTTCTCCTCCTTCAGGTCCAAGGTCTATAATCCAGTCTGCCTCTCGTATAAGGTCAAGATTGTGTTCAATAACGACGACGGTATTACCAGAATGAACAAGCCTCTTCAGAACCTTTATAAGTTTATCAACATCAACGGCATGAAGTCCAACGGTTGGCTCATCGAGTATGTAAAGAAAATCCTTTGTAGAGCTATCTATTTCAGAGCATATCTTCAACCTCTGGGCCTCTCCTCCTGAAAGGGTATTCAGGGGTTGTCCAAGCTTAAGGTATCCGAGCCCTATCTCATCCATTATCCTTAAACCACTCAATATCCTGAGTCTTTCCTTTGATATATCCTCATCTACGATCTCTGAAAAGAATTGAAAGGCTTCCTTTACTGTAAGTTCAAGAATCTCACTTATGTTCTTTCCCCTGTATCGTATAGCAAGTATCTCAGGCCTGTATCTTTTTCCTCCACATTCACTGCATGTTACATAAATATCCTCAAAGAAATATAGCTCAAGCCTTTCATATCCTTCACCCCTACAGGCCTCACACCTTCCTCCTGGAATATTAAAGGAAAAATGCCCTGGACCATATCCGTGTCTCTGAGATTCTGGTTGTTTTGCAAAGACCTTTCTTATTGGATCAAATATCTTCATATAGGTAGCAGGATTTGCCCTTGGAGTTTTACCAAGGGGACTCTGGTCAATAAGTCTCACTCCCTTAAGGTTATTTATTCCTTCAATATAATCATAAGGTAAAGGAGGCTCAAGGCCTGTCTTAAAATGGAGGGCAAGGGCCCTGTAAAGGGTATCAACAATGAGACTGCTTTTTCCCGAACCGGATACACCTGTAACTACTGTAAAGGCCTGGAGAGGAATCTTTATATCAATGCTTTTCAGATTATTACCTTTTGCATTCCTGAGAGTAAGCCATCGACTGAAAGGTCCCTTAGGATAGGCTGAATAATTAACTGTTGCACTAATATCTGATATCTGTTTTGAGGTCAAGGTATCGGCTTTTTTAAATTCACTGAGGGGTCCACTGAATATCACATGGCCTCCCTGAGCACCTCCAGCGGGGCCAAGCTCTACAATCCAATCTGCAGACCTGATAATCTCTGTATCATGCTCAACTACAATGATGGTGTTTCCAAGTTGAACAAGCTCCTTTATTACATCTATTATCCTCTTTGTATCTCTTGGATGAAGCCCAACAGTTGGTTCATCAAGAACATACATGGTGCCTGTTAGCTCTGAGCCGAGCTGGTTTGAAAGATTCAGTCTCTGGTATTCTCCACCTGAAAGGGTTTTTGCCTGTCTGTCAAGGGTAAGATAATCAAGGCCCACCCTTTTAAGGAACTCGATTTTTTTCTTTATCTGTCTGAGGACCTCTTTAACGGTAAGGAACTCCTCTTCAGAAAGGAGGAGGTTGTCAAATATGCTGGAAAGTTCTCCAATGGAGAAACGCGAAAGGTCTCCTATGTCAAGAAAGCCTCTCTCCGTCTTGATTTTAAATATAAGGGCCTCTTTTTTTAATCTCTTTCCACTACATAAGGGGCATGTCCTCTGAGTCCTGTATCTTGCGAGAAAGACCCTGACATGAAGTTTATACTTTCTGTATTCAAGGTCTTCAAAAAAATCCTTTATACCGTAGAAATTTCCGTCTCCCTCAAATAAAAGCCTCTTGTGCTCTTCAGGCAGGTCTTTATAAGGTATCTTTGTATTTATCCCTGCCCGCCTTGCGCCCTTAAGAAGCTGTTCCTTCCACCATGAGTAAGATGGTTTTTCAAAAGGCTCAATTGCCCCTTCTTCAAGGCTGAGATATGGATCAGGTATAACGAGACTCTCGTCAAATTCAAGGATATTCCCAAAACCCTTACATTCAGGGCAGGCGCCAACAGGATGGTTAAAGGAAAAAAGTATCGGTGAGGCCTCTGGTGCCTCAAATCCACAGAGGTCACAAACCCTTCCCTGCCTGAATATAAATTCTTCACCCTCTACAGTTCTTATCTTTAAAAGACCTTTTCCGAATCGCCAGGCTCCTTCTATGGAATCAGAAAGCCTTTCAGTGTCTTCCACAACAAGCCTGTCAAAGACCACATAGGTCTCAGCCCCTAATGGAAATTCAAGACCTGGCTCTATTTCTAAGACCTCTCCATTAAGTATTATCCTTGTAAAGCCTTCTTTTAATAATTCCTGAGGAGTCTTTTCAGATGGAAAGAGTATGTAGATCCTCTTGCCTGAAAGGACCTGAATTAATCTATTCTTAATTGTGCTGGGATTCCAGTCCTTTATCTCAATCCCGCATACAGGACAGAAAGGCCTTGCTATCTTTGCATAAAGTATTCTCAAAAAGTCATATACCTCAGTAACAGTGCCAACGGTAGATCTGGAACCCTTTACAGGATTCCTCTGCTCAAGGGCTATAGCAGGCCTTATATTATAAATGGCATCTACCTGAGGACGATCAAGCTTTTCTATAAAGAGCCTCGCATAGGTGGAAAGGGATTCTATAAACCTCCACTGTCCTTCTGCAAAGAGGGTATCAAAGGCAAGAGAAGATTTCCCTGATCCGGATAGGCCTGTAATTACAATTAGAGAATCGTGGGGAAGCCTTAAGTTTATGTTTTTAAGATTATTCTGTTTTGCACCCTGTATAATCAGCTCAGAAAAGGGCATTTATTATTTTAACAACTTATAGCAACAATAGGCTACTTCTCGCCTGCCTTTATCAATTCCTCAATAGTGACAACCACTGCCCTCGAAAGGGCCGTAAGGTCATAACCTCCTTCAAGGCAGAAGATAGAAGGAATGCCCTGGCTCAGGATAGAACGAACAATAAATCTTATTCCCTCATCACTTATCCTTATAGACGAAAGGGGATCTTCTGTCATAAGGTCATAACCTGCTGATACCAGGATGAGGCCTGGAGAAAAATCTTTAATCAATCCTGGAAGGATATCTCCGTAGACCTCCATATATTCCCTGTCGCCAGCACCAGGTCTCATGGGCACATTGTAAGTAAAACCAAGGCCCTCCCCTAAACCCCTCTCTCTTTCGGAGCCTGTGCCTGGATAATGGGGATATTGATGAGTGCTGAAATAAAAGACGGTGCTGTCCTCATAAAAGGCTTCCTGTGTGCCATTACCATGATGAACATCAAAGTCAATTATGAATACCTTCTTAAAACCTTTTTTTTGGGCATATCTTGCACCTATAGCAACATTATTAAAAAGGCAGAAGCCCATTGCCCTGTCTGGTGTTGCATGATGTCCTGGGGGTCTCACAGCACAAAAGGCATTATCCAATCTCTGGACTAATATTTCTTCAACTGCCTTTATAACAGCACCAACAGCATAAAGGGCTGCCTCTGGGGAATCCTTGCTCATGTAGGTGTCGGGGTCAAGATAGCCCTCACCGTTTTTGAGAACTGTATTAATATGATCATCTGTATGGATAAGCTTGAGGTCTTCTATAGGTGCCCTTTCTGGCTTCAAAAATACAAGTTTTTCTTTAAGGTCAGGCCTGGCTTCAAGGGCCTTTATGATAGAGATAAGCCTTTCAGGCCTTTCAGGATGCCAGCCAAAGGGCTTATGCTTAAGAAAGATATCATCATAGATAAAGCCTGTCATATAATCCTCCTCGGCTTTGTCTTCTGATTCCTTCAAAGAGTCTATTACTCCTCGTCGTGATGTTTATTCTTGATAAATTCTGATATCACCCTTTTAAATTCATTGAATATCCCATTTAAGGTCAAAGTCTTTTATAAAGACACCTATGTCAATGTCCCTGGGATGGGCTATATCTGGGTCAATAAAAGAGCCAAAGACATGGGCAAATCTGTTGCTCTACGGAACTACTGCTCTATTATAATAAAAAGATTATGCTTAGTGGAGAGTTTGATGTAATAGTTGTTGGAGCTGGCCATGCTGGCTGTGAGGCAGCCCTTGCCTCTGCAAGGATGGGCCTTAGCGTTGGCCTTTTCACCCTTAATCTTGACACCATTGCCCAGATGTCCTGTAATCCTGCTATTGGTGGTCTTGCAAAGGGCCATATTGTCAGGGAGATTGATGCCCTTGGTGGAGAGATGGCAAAGGTTACAGACAGGTCAGGGATTCAGTTCAGGATACTTAATCGTTCAAAAGGTCCTGCTGTCTGGTCTCTGAGGGCTCAGTGTGACAGGCTTCTTTACAGGCTTGAGATGAGGAAGTCTCTCGAGGCTGAGCCAAACATCACAATCAAGCAGGCTTCTGTTGAAAGCCTGATTGTAGAAGGTGGAAAGATAAAAGGAGTGATTGATCATCTTGGAATCCACTACAAAGCAGGGGCAGTGGTCATAACTACAGGGACTTTCCTTAATGGCCTCATTCATATTGGCCTTGAGACTATGGAGGCTGGAAGGGCAGGAGAGTTTCCATCAAAGGGACTTTCAAAGAGCCTCCGTGAACTTGGTTTCAAACTCGGCAGGCTCAAAACAGGCACGCCCCCAAGGCTTGACTCAAGAACGATCGATTTTTCTCAGCTCGAACCACAATATGGAGATGAGCCTCCGCCACCTTTTTCTTACTCAACTGAAAAGATCACAAATCCACAGCTTCCCTGTTATATAACCTATACAAACCAGAGGACCCACGAGATAATCCTCCAAAACCTTGACCGCTCGCCTCTTTACAGTGGAAGGATAAAGGGAATAGGTCCAAGGTACTGTCCCTCTATTGAGGACAAGGTAGTAAAGTTCTCTGACAAAGAGAGGCATCAGGTCTTTCTTGAACCTGAGGGGCTTCAAACAAAGGAATATTATGCAAATGGCATATCAACGAGCCTTCCCTATGATGTCCAGATAAGGCTTGTTCGCTCTATAAAAGGCCTTCAACAGGCAGAGATAATGAGGCCAGGCTACGCCATTGAATACGACTTTGTCTATCCTACACAGCTCAAGCACACCCTTGAGACAAAGCTCATAGAAGGCCTCTTTCTTGCCGGACAGATAAACGGAACATCAGGATACGAAGAAGCAGCTGGTCAGGGCCTTATTGCTGGAATAAATGCAGCCCTGAAACTCCATGGCAGAGAGCCCCTTATCTTGAGAAGGGATGAGGCCTACATAGGTGTTCTCATAGATGACCTTGTAACAAAAGGAACTCAGGAACCCTATCGAATGTTTACCTCAAGGGCAGAATACAGACTCCTCCTAAGACATGACAATGCAGACATGAGGCTTACTGAAAAGGGATACAGAATAGGCCTTGTAAGAGAAGAAGAATATGAAAGATTTATTAGAAAAAAAGAGGCAATTGAAAAGGAACTCAAAAGACTTCGCTCCACACGGATAAAACCAGAGGAGATAAATCCTGTGCTTGTAAATGCTGGTACAACACCTGTTTCAGAACCTTTAACCCTTGAGCAGGTTCTGAAAAGACCGGAGATAAGTTATAAGGATATCATTGCCTTCAGCAATGGTCTTCCACCTGAAATACAGGAGGCTGTCGAGATTGAGGTGAAATACGAAGGCTACATAAAAAAACAGATCGAACTCGCTGAGAGAATGAAAAGACTGGAAGACATGCCAATCCCTCCTGATTTTGATTATACCTCTCTCAAGCTCTCAAAAGAGGTTCTCTCAAAGCTCCTTGAGGTAAGGCCCTCAAACCTTGGCCAGGCAAGCCGAATCCCTGGTGTTACACCCACTGCAGTATCCTTGATAATGATTGA
>Ga0197142_1001176_pt1:12500-24235 | contig 24235 bp, 19 predicted proteins | sample GBS60_MetaG_FD_148614 | JGI IMG/M metagenome (GOLD analysis project Ga0197142, IMG submission 148614) | Sediment microbial communities from Great Boiling Springs, Gerlach, Nevada, United States - GBS 60_MetaG | ecosystem: Environmental > Aquatic > Thermal springs > Hot (42-90C) >... | reverse complement strand
TGCGCCCGAAAAAGTGGAACTGACGCGCACGGTGATCAATCAAGCCGCCGTGGCGCTGCAGAACGCCCGTTTGTACGCCGAAACGCGCCGCTTGACCGAAGACCTCGAAAAGCGCGTTCAGGAACGTACCGTACAACTGGCATCCGAGCATCAGCGCACCCAAATCTTGTTGCGCATCGCTACCGAATTAACGGCCAGTTTGGATTTGGAGCATGTCCTCAATCAAGTGTTGCCGGTTTTAAACGAATTGGTCGATGCCGAACAAATCTCTGTCATGGTCTTGCGTTCTGACTCACCCAAGCTATACCACTTGGCTTCTTTGGGGTACGCGCCTGGGCCGCCTTTGGGAGGAAAGCCTTCTCCTTTCGCAGTCCACGAAGGTTTAGCCGGCTGGGTTATTAAACATCGTCAACCGGCTCTGATTGCCGACCTGCGCGAGGACCCGCGTTGGGTTCAATTGCCCGATCGACCGAGCGACCATCGCAGCGCAATCGCTGTGCCAATGATGGTCGGCGAAGAACCTGTTGGAGCCTTGCTCTTTTTCCACCGCCAACCGAATCACTTTACCACCGAACGGCTTGACCTGATTCTAGCCGCAGCCAATCAAGTAGCCATTGCGGTAAACAACGCTGAACTCTATCGCCTGATCCGCGATCAGGCCGAAGATCTGGGAGCCATGCTCCGCAGTCAGCAAATTGAAACCAGCCGTACAAAAGCCATCCTGGAAGCGGTTGCCGATGGCGTTTTGGTGACCGATGCCATGGGGAAGATCACCCTGTTTAACGCCTCGGCCGAGCGCATCCTGAATCTCTCGCGTCAGGAAGTGATCGGGAAGAATCTCGATCAATTCAGCGGCCTTTTCGGCCGCGCCGCCACCATGTGGACGCAAACGATCCAAACCTGGTCTCGTCAACCCAGTTCCTATTCACCTCAAGAGGTCTATTCCGAACAGATCGAACTGGATAATGGAAGAGTCGTTGCGGTGAACCTGGCGCCGGTGTTCTTACGCAACGATTTCCTCGGCACGGTTTCGGTTTTCCGCGATATTACCCATCAGGTCGAAGTCGATCGCCTGAAGTCCGAGTTTGTGGCTACGGTAAGTCACGAGTTGCGCACCCCGATGACCTCGATTAAGGGGTATGTGGAGATCCTGCTGATGGGGGCGGCCGGCGCTTTAAGCGAGCAGCAAACCCGCTTTTTGCAGATTATCCGCAGCAATACCGAGCGGTTGGCAGCTCTGGTCAATGACTTGCTGGATATCTCGCGCATCGAAGCCGGTAAGGCTGGCCTGAGCCTGCAGCCGTTGAATGTGGTTGACCTGGCAAAACAATCCTTAGCTGTTATTCAGGAGCGTGCCCTGCGCGAGAACAAACCGATGCAGTTTGAATTGCAGGCTGGCGGACAGATTCCTTTTGTCCAGGGCGACCCCGAAAGAGTGCGGCAGATTCTGGATAACCTGCTCGAAAACGCTTATCTCTACTCCGATGCAGGGCGAACGGTACGGATTCAGATTGGCGCTCAGGATGCCGTTGTGCAGGTGGATGTGATCGATCAAGGGGTTGGCATTCCCCCGGCTTTGCACGAACGGGTGTTTGAACGCTTCTATCGGGGCGAAAATCCCCATGTGCTGGCAACCTATGGCACGGGATTGGGGTTATCGATTGTGAAGAAACTGGTCGAGATGCACGGCGGAAAAATTTGGGTGCAAAGCAAGGGCATTGAAGGAGAAGGCAGTACCTTTTCCTTTACACTACCGCTGATTACAGCCGGATCGCTTCCGGTTGAGGTTGAGGGAGAAGGTTCATGGCAAAAATCTTAATTGCGGAAGACGAACGAGATATCCGAGATTTGATTGCGTTTACCCTGCAATTTGCCGGGCACGAGGTGATCACCACCAGCAATGGCGAAGAAGCCTTACAGGCTGTGCGAGCCCAGAAACCCCAACTGGTGCTTTTGGATGTGCGCATGCCCAGGTTGACCGGCTATGAGGTCTGTAAAGAGATTAAAGCTGACCCTCAGACGCAGTCCATTCCGGTGATCTTTCTCTCGGCGAAGGGGCAAGAGGCAGAAATTCGCAGCGGGCTGGAAGCGGGAGCAGAACAGTATCTGCTCAAGCCTTTTTCGCCAGACCAGCTCATCGAACAGGTGAATAAGGTTTTGGCGAAACGCTAAGATGAGCGTTGTGATCCTGCGCAATCACGTGGTGCATTACGAAGCGCTGGGACGCGGCAAGCCGGTGCTTTTTTTGCATAGCTGGATCGGTTCCTGGCGGTATTGGGTGCCGGCCATGCAAACCGCTTCTATTGCTTTTCGCACCTATGCGTTGGATTTATGGGGTTTTGGCGACACGGCAAAAGCATCCAGTTATTACACCCTGAGTGAACAGACGGCCCTGGTGGGTGAGTTCTTAACCGCTATGGGTGTCGGGCGGGTAGCGCTGGTGGGGCATGGGTATGGAGCCTGCGTGGCTATGCAATTTGCACGTCAATCTCTGCAACTGGTTGATCGCTTGCTTTTGATCGGACTGCCCTACGACAGGAAGAAACTAAACGGTCGCCTGGAAACGGCCTCGCTGGCAGATTTAGCCGAATGGTTGCTCAATTCGAACGAAGCGGCCGCAGAAGCCACCCGCGTTGAGGCTCGCAAAGCCGATCAACTGGCCATCCGCCAGGCTTTGCCAGAGCTGTTTGCCTTCCCTTTTGAGAAATACCTGGCAGAATTGGAGCTTCCCTATTTACTGGTTTACGGGGAGAGCGACCCGCTGGTCGTCTCGCCGACTGCGGAGGAATTGACCTTTCTGCCGCCGAACTCGCATTGGATTGTCCTGGAATCCAGCGCCCATTACCCGATGCTGGAAGAAAGCGCAAAGTTCAATCGCTTATTGATCGATTTTCTCAATCTCGACTCCTGGCAAAGTCCGCGAGCTTTGCAGTTGAAAGAAGAGTGGAAGCGGCGCGTGCGCTGAGCCTCCACTGGCGCAGGATTGATGAACTCCAGAAAACAATCGGCGGGATGGACAAATGCCATCCCGCTGTTGCGTTCATTGAGCGAGGAAATTTCGCTTAATCCTCTTTTATTTGCAAAGGTTAAATAAAGTACCATCTGGGCTTAGCGAAGAATCAGTGGCAAATAGATGATAGGGATTTGCACTTCATAGGCGCCCATATCAACGATGGGTGGCGTGCCGCTGCCGGTATCGGGGGCGGTGGGATGTTTACAAAGCGCGGTAGGCTGTCCAGGTCGGTCGTGATGTCCGGGGGAACGGCAGCGTTCTTGCCAGCGTTAATGTCGGGGGAGGCTAGTTGCAGGCGCAGGTTGTCATCTGGGGTGCCGAAAATTTCGTCAGGGCCATTGGCATCCACGAAGAGTGGGTCACCAGCGATGTTGCCCCTGTCGTTCGTGCCTCAGGCAATCACCCAAAAGCCAGAGGAACTGCCGCAGCTCTGGATGTTGCTGTAAGAGATGACAGGAGTGCTGGAGGAATTAAAAATTCCCGGACCACTGACAGCCGTATTGCCCCATAGAATGACGTTCGTCAGCTTCGGACTGCTGCTGTTGAAGTTAGCCATTCCGCCGCCGCAGTTAGCGGAGTTGCCGCTGAAGGTGACGTTGGTCAGCGTTGCGCCCGGGTTGCCGGAAGCGTTGTACATTCCACCGCCTTTGTTGTTGGGGTTAGATGAGCCGTTAGCCTGCCCGGCGGTGATGATGAAGCCATCCAGCACGGTGTAGCTATCTGCCCCGTTGCTGGTGACGACGTGATAGGCGTTGTTGCCCTGGATGTCGTTCCAGGTTTCGGCTATGTTGTTGCCGTCGGTGTTGGTGTCGTTCTGGTCAATATCGCCGCTGAGAATGGTCAGGTTGGTTTGCCAGTTGCGCTGGTTGCGGCTGTTCTCTTTACCCGCAAAGCCGCCATAGATTGCCACGCCGTTCTTCAGGGTGAAGGTATCGGTGCGGTTGCTGCCAGGGTGGTGCACGCCGACCTTGACCCAGATTTCGTCGCCACTGACAGACACCGCCAGAGCGCGTTGCAGCGTGCAGACGTTTGCCCAACTGTCGCAGTTGCCGTTGGTTACGCCGTAAAGTTCAATCCGAGCGGCGTCTTGGAACGGAAGTCAGGGTCAAGTGTTGGTATCACTTCTCGGTCTGCACCCATCTCAAGGCGCCTCAGCTTCTCGATAGTGTTCGTGCTCACTGGGGGATTGAAAACCCGCTTCACCGGGTTCTGGACATCGCCTCTTGCGAAGATGAGAGCCGCTTGCGGAAAGATCGCCCTGGCGAGAACTTAGCCATCTTGGTTGCTTTGCCCTGAGCCTGCTTTAGCAGGACACTTCTGTCCAAGCGGGGATTCAAAACACACGGCTCAGAACAGGTTGGGTTTAAGAAGGTCTATGCGGCCTGATTGCGCCGTTGTTTTCTTAGGGCGCGATTGCCCTGCCAACACCTGCTATTGGTTATTGACTTTATTTCCCAAAGTGACTACAATAGAGTAAAGAAGTGACCACGAAAGGAAACTGCCCATGGAAGAGATTGGCATCCGTGAACTCAAAGCGCGTGCTTCGCAAGTCGTGCGCGCAGTTAAGGAGCGCCGCGCTCGCTACGTCATCACCCAGCGTGGACGCCCGGTAGCCTTGCTGGTGCCCCTGGATGCCCTGCCGCCTCAGCCTGATCCCGCAGAAATCTGGGCAAGACTGGAAGAATTGGGCAAAGAAATTGCGCGCAACTGGCAAAGTGAAAAGAGCGCCGTAGAAATCCTTTCGGAGATGCGCCGATGAGCGATGTTTTTACCGTAGATGCCAGCGTCTTCGTCAGTGCTTTCACGCCCTCCGAACCAGCCCATGGGGCAAGCAAGGATTTTCTGCTTCAGCTTCGGCAGAGTAGCGCGCCACTGATCGTACCGACCCTGGTCATTGTTGAAATTGCCGCCGCCATCGGGCGAGGACAGAGCAAACCCGAACTGGGAACTGCCTTTGCTATGGAGGTCAGCCGCTTTCCACATACCACCTTCATCCCCCTTGATGATGACCTGGCCGAAGAAGCCGCTGAAATAGCCGCCGTTCATCGCTTACGCGGCAGCGACGCAGTCTATGTGGCGGTGGCGCAGCGCTTCGCTGCCACCCTGGTGACACTGGATTCTGAGCAGGCGCAGCGCGCCCAGTTCCTCGTCCCGGTCCGCCTGCACCGTCTGGGGTGACCGAATAAGACCATCTTCCTTTTACTTTGCTATTCCGCTTGTTCTTCCAGCTCCAGCAGGCTCAAGGATGAGCCGGCGCGGGTCTCCAGGTCTAGCTCCAGAATGATGCGCGGTGGCAGGTAGGTCTTGGGTTGAGATTGAGGTTCTTCCATGAGCAGGTTCCTTTATATCAAAAATCAAGAGACTACGGCTTTGCCAGGCGCTTTTTGGCGAAGAAGATGGCCATTGCCAGAGCGGCGGGCAGCAGCCAGACGAGCGGAGAGAGAGGAGAGCTTGCCTGGAAGCTGGTGAGCCTGACCGCGGTCGGCCCGACGTTGTTTCCCACCGCCCAGTCGGAGAAGGCGCTCAAAGCGTTGCGGGTGATGCTGTTCGTGGTGAAACTGCTCATGGCGCAGTCCCAAACCTGCCCGCTGCCAGTATAGCGACAGACCTTGTCTTTGTCATCGGGAGTGAAGGTCGTCGGCAGGGTCAGGTTGACGCTGAAGTCCGTGGCATTGGTCTGTTTGTCGCCTTGCAGACCGCGGATGAGCTAGTAGCGTCCGGTCTGGATGCCGGGCGTGGCGTTGGGATGGTTCAGCCCCATCTCGTCCACGTAGAGGCAGGCAAGGTTGTCGGCTGCGAGTACCTCGACGCTTACTCCAGACTGATCGTTGAAGGTATAAGGAGTGCTGCACAACATCGTCCCGGCTTCATAGGCGCCCATGTCGCAAATGGCGGTGCTGTTAGCGTCCCCGTCGGCCGGGCGCGGCAGGCCGTCGAGGTCAGTGGCCGGGCAGACGCTGTTCGTGCCGGTTTCTATCGCTGGGAAGCCAAAGCCCAGGCGCAGGTTGCCGCCATTTGCGTCCACAAAGAGCGGGTCGGTGTCAATGTTGCCGCCGCCATCCGTGCCGCACTCCGAGTTCCAGCCGCCACCGGTGAGGAGGTACCCCTCCGGGCAGGAGGCACTACAACTGCCACTGTTCTGCCCAACATTTATTTGACAAAAATTCTCTACAATCTGAATAGAAGGGGTGGCGCATACCACCGACCCATCGGGATTGATGGCTTTGAGGTAGTTCCCCGGCAGGCAGGCGCCGCTCACGCGGTGCTGCAGGTAGGTGGTGTCGGCGCTCAAGGTGACGTCGCCGCTGGTTCCGCCGCCCGTCAGCCCTGTGCTGGCGTTGACAGCGGTGATGTCGCCATTTCCACCGCTGTCGTCCGCGCAAACCCAGGCCGCGCCGTTCCTCTTGGGCACTTGACCATTGGCGCAGGATTGCGGCAGGCGGTACGGGACGAGCAGACTGAAGTGACCGCCGCTCAGGGTGAGGCCGGTGCCGGCAGTGTAGGTCGTGTCGTTATCCACCCCGTCGGCAAAGCCGGCCGTCACGCCGCTCAAGCCGCTCCATGGCGCGGATAGGGCGTAATCGGCATACGGCGCGGCGGTGAGCGCCTGGCGCGGGGTCAGGGCGGTGTAGGCGCTGTCGCCGCTGCACTGCACGGCAATCGCCAGCCAGCGCGCCTCGCCCGGAAAGGCGGCTGCGCCGAAGTCCAGTTGCACGGTGAACAGGCCATCGGTCACAGCCGCGCCGCTTACGGTCTGGGTCGGGCCGATTTGCGTCCCGCCGCTGACAGCATCCCACAGGCTGAACTGAAAGTTGCAGGTGTCGTTGACGGGGCCGCCGGCGTTCTTGAGCTACCCCTGGTAGGTGAAGGGCGTCCCCAGCGGCGATTGCGCCAGGGAAATGCGCCAGGAAAGCGCTAATCCCAGGCAGAGCAGTCCAACGTTGATTAACCAGAACCATGAGAATCGTTTCATCTTGCCACTTATTTTTCTACGCTCGATCTGCGGTAACGGTGGAGGCATGCGCCGGTTAGCAGTTGATTTCACTGACGGGATCGAATGAACTGGGGTCGCAAACGGAATGATGCGCTTGCGGTTGGGATCAACGAGCCGTCCGGTATAATTCCCTTACAAGGTTTGTTCGCTTTAAAAATTGGGCGTCAGGAAAACGTCACGGTTGGGATGGAGTAGCAGGAACTAATAATTGTTAAGTGGTGGTTTGCTCAAAAGGCGCAAGAGGAATTGCAAAAAGGGCTTTCAAGGCGGTTATGACGACCTGGTTTGCATCCGAGGGGAGAGAAAAGGCGCAATTCTTGCAGCTTTTTTCTGTGAAGGCAAGGTTTTTGTGCTATGATAGAAAGGACGTAGGTTGATATGCAAGCCTGGAAGCGCGCCCTTATTTTTCTGCTGCTCAATGTGCTGGTTTCGGCAACTGTTACCCTGACCGTCTTATGGATCTGGGATCGCACCCATCCTCGCGTTTCCGCTGACATCAGCCAGTTTGCCCCATCAGCATTAACCACGCCGCTTCCTTCAGGACAGGGGGGTGCCTCGCTTGGGGTCACCGTCACCCCGGCGGTCTTAATGGACGAATACATTGTGCGCGAAGGCGATACCCTCGGCCAGATCGCCGACAAGTATAAAGTAAGTGTTGAGACATTATTAAGGGCTAACGGCTTGAAAGACCCCAACGCCATCAGCGTTGGGATGGCGATCTACATTCCCATTACACCCGAGCCGGTTCCTCAATCCCCTGCGCAGGTAAGCCCCTCGCCGATCGGGGCTACGCCTACCCTGTCGCCCGGCGCTCAGCCCCCTGGCGCAATGATTAACAGCGTGATCGGGATCGGGGATATTACTGCAGAACGGGTCTTTATTACCCGAGTCGGCAGTGGGGTGTTGTTGCTCAAAGATTGGCGCTTGACCGATGAGGATGGCAATGTCTTTGTTTTCCCGGAGCTAGCCCTCTATGAAGATGGCGCCATCAACGTCTGGACAACCACCGGCACCGTCACCCCGGTTGACCTGTATTGGGGGTTAGCCACCCCTGTGTGGCGTTCGGGAGAGACGGCTACCCTGCTCAACGAGCGCGGAGAGGTTGTCTCAACCTACACCATCCCCTAGTGGAGGAAGCGATGCGTTGGGTTGAAGACCGTATCCAGAAGGCAATTGAGAGCGGGGAATTTGAGAACCTGCGCGGCAAAGGCAAACCGATAGAATGGGACGAAAATCCGTTTGCACCGCCCGAATGGCAGCTTGCCTTTCATCTCTTGCGTTCTAATGGCTTCACCCTGCCCTGGATTGAAACCCGCCGCGAGCTGCTGGCAGAGATCGCCGAGCTTCGCCGCCAGGCGAAGCGCCTTAGAGAGACTCCACTGCCGGACATCAGGCGGGGTAAAGAAAGCGCGCAGTTGGAAAGGAAAATCGGGGAATTGAATCAACGCATCCGCAGGTATAATATCAGCGCGCCGCTGGCGCACTTTCAATTGCCAATCTTAGACTGCAAAGCCGAACTCGAAGGGAGCCAATGACCCAAACCCTGTACCGAAAGTGGCGCCCAACCAACTGGCAGGAGATCGTTGGGCAGGAACAGGTTGTCCAAACCTTGCGCAATGCCATTGCCAGCGGGCGCTTTGCGCATGCCTATTTGTTTGCCGGACCGCGCGGCACCGGCAAGACGACCACGGCGCGCATTCTGGCAAAAGCCTTGAATTGTCTGGCAGAGGATGGCAACCAGAAGCCTTGTGGGAAGTGCCAGAACTGTCTGGCAATTCAAGACGGCCGCTTTCTGGACTTAATTGAGATCGACGCCGCCTCGAACACCAGCGTTGAGGATGTGCGCGACCTGCGCGAGAAGATTAACTTTGCCCCCAATCAGGGCAAGTATAAGGTCTATATCATTGATGAGGTGCATATGCTTTCCACGGCGGCGTTCAACGCTTTGCTGAAAACGCTTGAGGAGCCGCCGCCGCATGCCATTTTTGTCCTGGCGACAACCGAAGTGCATAAAATCCCGGCTACCGTTCTCTCGCGCTGTCAGCGTCATGAATTTCGGCGCATTCCACTGGTTGAGATGGTGGCGCAACTGGAAAAGATTGCTCAGCAGGAAAACATCCAGGTTGAGACAGCGGCATTGCCCTTAATTGCTCGCCAGGCAACCGGGAGTCTGCGCGATGCGATTTCATTGCTTGACCAATTAGCTTCGGCCGGGAAACCAATTAACGTTGAATGGGTTGGCCAGCTGCTGGGCACGGTGGCAAGCCAATCGATTTTAGACCTGACCGAAGCCATTTTGAACGGCGATGCTCAGCACGGTTTGCAAGTCATCCACCAGACATTGGATAGCGGGGCGGATGGGCGGGTGTTTGCCCGCCAAATGATCGAGCATTTGCGCAACTTGCTGTTGGTAAAAGTGGGTCATGGGCGCGAAGTCCAAGCGCCGCAGGAGATGAAACAAACTTTGGCCGAACAGGCTCAAAAGGTCACCGTTCCGCAGATCCTTGAGCTCATCCGAGCCTTTCAGACGGCGGCTTCCGAAACGCGCTTCACCTGGCTGGCGGCTCTCCCGTTGGAAATAGCCCTATTCGAGGGTTTGCAAGGCCTGCAGGCAGAGGCGGCAAAGCCGCTTGCGGCGCCACCTGACTCTCAGGCGGCTGGACGTTCAACTGCGGCGACAAAAGTGGTTGCCCGAGCGAAAAACGATGCCAGAGAGGCCAGGCCGCCAGAGCCGCCAAATGAGCCGCGCTCTGTTCCTGCGCCGGAAGCATCAGGGGAGCAAGGTTTAACTCTCGAGATGGTTCAAGCCCACTGGCGCGACATCCGGGCGTTCGTGCGCACGCAAAACCCTGGCGTGGAGGCCTTGTTGAATTCCTGTAAGCCGGCTGCGGTCAAGGGGCAACAGTTGTTTCTGGTCTTCAACGGCGAGTTCGCCAAACAAAAAATGGAGCGACCGGAAGCGCTGGCGCTGGTCAATCGGGCTATTGCCCGAACATTAAATTGTAACGTTGAAATTCGCTGCCTGTTGCGAGGCATCCAGAGCGACGAGTTGCCGCAGGGGGTCGATCACGACGGGGTGATTGCGGAGGCTTTGCGTTTAGGTGGTGAAATTGTGGATATTCAAGATTAGCGATTGTGGAGGATAGCATGGCAAAAGGATATAAAGCCCCAAAAGGGATGGGATCAGCGGGGATGATGCAGCAATTACAAAAATTACAGGAACAATTGCAACAAGCCCAAGAGCAACTTGCTCAAGAAACCGTTACGGCGACCGCCGGCGGTGGAGTGGTCAAGATTACCTTGACCGGCGATCAACGCTGTACGGCAGTGGAGATTGATGCTCAGCTCCTTCAAGATGGCGATGTGGAGATGATTCAAGACCTGGTGCTGGCAGCCATCAACGCTGCTCTGGATCGCAGTCGAGAACTGGCGGCCGAACGGCTTGGGCCGTTAGCTGGTGGATTACCCTTTTAGGCGATGTCGTTGCCCAAACCCCTTCAAGATGTGGTCAATGCTTTGAGCCGTTTGCCGGGCATTGGGCCAAAGACGGCTGCGCGGCTGGCGTTTTTTCTCTGGCGGGCGCCGCAGGAGGTGAGCGCCGAACTGGCAAATGCCTTAATGGCTTTAAAAGCCGAAACCACGACCTGTCCGCGCTGCTTTCATATCATGGCGATAGGGCAGGAGGCGTGCGACATCTGTCTGGATGCGACCAGGCAACGGGAGCTGATCTGTGTGGTCGAAGAACCGTTAGACGTGATCGCCATCGAACGGTCGGGCGCCTATCGTGGCCTTTATCACGTTTTACAAGGGGTTCTCTCCCCGATCGAAGGGGTCAGCCCACAGGACTTACGCATTGCGGAATTGATTCAACGCCTGGAGCAGGAATCTATCCAGGAGGTGATTCTGGCGACCAATCCGAGTCTGGAGGGAGAGGCAACCGCCATGTACTTGAAACAGCGGCTGCAACCCCTGGGGGTGAAGATTACCCGCCTGGCACGTGGGCTGCCGGTGGGGGGTGATTTAGAATACACCGATCCGAACACCTTGCTCCGGGCATTACTGGGTCGGCAAGAAATGGGGGATGGACAAGGCTAGGCGGAATTAAGGAAAGTTAAACAAATCATCTAACATTAAAAAGGCTTAAAACCCCTTGACAGGGGGCGTCAAATCTGTATAATAAGGGTTGCAAGAAACCCAAATTGGATCTCACCGCATAGGGATGATCCTTTACAACCGAAGAGGCGCCCCTGCGTCAGAGACCAGAACTGAAAAGTTTGTTCGGTCTGACGGCCGATGTCAAAAGACATCGGTATTTTGTCTCTAAAAATCCTTGACAGGCAGAAGCGAGGCTGGTATACTCCGTCCTCGCTCAAAGACAGAACCTTAACAACTGAAGAGTGATAGAAAGTGAAACCTTGCGCTTCCGGTCAACATCCGTAACGAACGTATCGTCAGATACGATAAATTTTTTGCGGAGAGTTTGATCCTGGCTCAGGATGAACGCTGGCGGCGTGCCTAATACATGCAAGTCGAACGGGGAGGTTTGTAGCAATACGGACCTCCTAGTGGCGAACGGGTGAGTAACGCGTTGGTGACCTGCCCCGAAGAGGGGGATAACAGCTCGAAAGGGCTGCTAATACCCCATGTGGTCAGCCAGGTTAGAGGCTGGCTGACTAAAGGAGCAATCCGCTTCGGGAGGGGCCTGCGTCCCATCAGCTAGTTGGTAGG
>Ga0197142_1001176_pt1:0-10000 | contig 24235 bp, 19 predicted proteins | sample GBS60_MetaG_FD_148614 | JGI IMG/M metagenome (GOLD analysis project Ga0197142, IMG submission 148614) | Sediment microbial communities from Great Boiling Springs, Gerlach, Nevada, United States - GBS 60_MetaG | ecosystem: Environmental > Aquatic > Thermal springs > Hot (42-90C) >... | reverse complement strand
GTGGCAAGGTTAAGGGAGTGACACCCGGAGCCGTAGCGAAAGCGAGTCTGAATAGGGCGTATAGTCGCAGGGATTAGACACGAAACCGAGTGAGCTACCCATGGCCAGGGTGAAGCGAGTCTAACCACTCGTGGAGGCCCGAACCCACTAATGTTGCAAAATTAGGGGATGAGCTGTGGGTAGAGGTGATATGCCAAACGAACTCGGAGATAGCTTGTTCTCCCCGAAATAGCTTTAGGGCTAGCGTCATGCGTTCAGTATCGGAGGTAGAGCACTGGATGGGCTAGGGGGCTTACTGCTTACCGAACCCAACCAAACTCCGAATGCCGATACTCCACAGCATGGCAGTCGGACTACGGGAGATGAGTTTCGTGGTCGAAAGGGAAACAGCCCAGATCATCGGCTAAGGTCCCCAAGTCCAGACTAAGTGGGAAACGAGGTGGGATTGCACGGACAACCAGGAGGTTGGCTTAGAAGCAGCCATCCTTTAAAGAGTGCGTAATAGCTCACTGGTCAAGTGATCCTGCGCGGAAAACTTAACGGGGCTAAGTCTGGCACCGAAGCCATGGGTCTCAGTCTTTGACTGGGGCGGTAGGGGAGCGTTCTGCCGACGGGGAAGGTCGACCGAAAGGACGGCTTGAGTTGGCAGAAGTGAGAATGCAGGCATGAGTAGCGTAAAACACGTGAGAACCGTGTTCGCCGTAAGTCTAAGGTTTCCGACGCCAGGTCAATCCGCGTCGGGTTAGTCGGGCCTTAGCCGAGGCCGAAAGGCGTAGGTGATGGACATCCGGTCAACATTCCGGAACCATCTGGATGGAGCGATGTGGGGACGCAGCGAGGTAGACCAGCCCACGATTGGTCGTGTGGGTGTAAGCGTGTAGGCGTTGAGGCTTGTAGGAAAATCCGCAAGCTGAGCTGAGGCGCAAATGCGAGCCCCTGAGGCGGAAGTGGTTAAGCCTTGCTGCCGAGAAAAGCCACTAAGCGTTGAAGTCCAGATGCCCGTACCGCAAACCGACACTGGTAGACGGGTAGAATATACCAAGGCGAACGGGAGAACCTTCGTCAAGGAACTAGGCAAATTGGCCCCGTAACTTCGGGAGAAGGGGTGCCTCCCTTTGTGAAACCTCTTGCAGGTGGAGCAGAGGGGGGCCGCAGTGAATGGGCTCTAGTGACTGGTTAACAAAACCACAGGTCTCTGCAAAGCCGTAAGGCGATGTATAGGGGCTGACACCTGCCCAGTGCCGGAAGGTTAAGGGGAGGGGTTAGCGCAAGCGAAGCTCTGAACCGAAGCCCCGGTGAACGGCGGCCGTAACTATAACGGTCCTAAGGTTCATGCGCGAGCCTTAGTAAAATCGAACTATATGCGGGAAACTCCTCTACAGCCTGGTGGTACTCGTTCGCCCATCGGCGAGCAGTAAAAATCCACCGGACATGGGGACAATCCGCAGGGAAGGCTTCCGCAATGACAAATGATGATGAATTGGAAGAACCCTCAGAGACTTTACGTTCGACCTCGTCAGGTATGAAGTTGCAGGCGCAATGGGTGGTCGGTTTCGTCGACGGAGAAGGTTGTTTCTATGTGGGGATCAATCCGCAGCCAGAAATGAGCGCGGGTTACCAGGTGTTGCCAGAGTTTACGGTCGTACAACATGAACGGGATGTGCAAGTCCTGTATGCTCTCAAAGCCTTCTTTGGCTGTGGTGTTGTGCGCCGAAACCATGGCGACCGGATGGCCTATCGGGTTCGAAAGTTTGAACATTTACGCCAGCGAATCGTCCCCTTCTTTGAAAAACATCCTTTGAAGTCGCGAAAGCGACAGGATTTTCTCAAATTTCGTCAAGTGCTGCTTATGATGGAGCGAGGTGAGCATCTTACTCCCTCAGGCATCGAGAAAATCCGCAAAATTGCCCAGCAAATGAATACCCAACGAGGAAGAGAAAGTCCGGCTCCTCTGGAAACAGAGTGAGAACAACCGAGCGAAATTCCTTGTCGGGTAAGTGATCAACTTGCCCCATCATCCCGTGAGGGATGAACGAAAGCCGGCTCATATCGGAGAAGCCTGCCACCCGGCGGGCGGGAATGCAGGTAACTCCGAGGGAAGTCGCCCATCAGAATGGGTTGACCCCGTAACGACTGACCCGAAAGGGGAGGCGCACTGCTCTCCGGTGCGCAATACGCCGGCTCTCACCCACAGCAATGTGTCCGGGGCTACTATGGAGACATCCTTTGAGAAAGGAGAGCTTGTGAAACTTCATCCGTGGTATGTCACGGGGATTGTAGAAGGAGAAGGTTGCTTTATGGTCAGTTTCAACCGCCGCCAGAAATTAAACGTCGGCATCGAAACGAGACCAGCTTTCTCCCTCTCGCTAAGCCAGCGTGACCTGAACCTCTTGAAGGATATTCAAGCATTCTTCCACTGCGGCGCTATTCGATATAGCAAAGCAGACCGCACGTATAAGTACGAAGTGCGCAGTGTGGCAGATTTAGCCAAAAAAATCTTGCCCCATTTTCAGAAGTACCCGCTGGCTGGAGCGAAAAGCCAGGACTTTGAAAAGTTTGCCGAAATCGTCCGTCTGGTTCATGCCAGGCAACACCTCAACGGTGAGGTCTTAAGACAGATTATCCATCTGGCTTACAGCATGAACCCAGCCGGAAAACGGCGTATAGCAAAGGATGAACTCCTAAGGTGGCTCGGTGAGATGAAGGTATAGTCTGCGCTCTATGGCAACATAGAGGAAAAGCGAAGTTCCGACCCGCACGAACGGTGTAACAACTAGAGCACTGTCTCGACGAAGGACCCGGTGAAATTGAAATGGCTGTGAAGATGCGGCCTACCCGCAGCAGGACAAAAAGACCCCGTGGAGCTTTACTGCAGCTTGGCATTGAGTTTGGGCTCGGTCTGTGTAGGATAGGTGGGAGGCTTTGAAGCTGGGGCGCCAGCCTCGGTGGAGCCGCCGGTGAAATACCACCCTGATCGTGTCTAGACCCTAACCCCACGCCGTGATCCGGGTGGGGGACCGTGCCAGGTGGGCAGTTTGACTGGGGCGGTCGCCTCCTAAAAGGTAACGGAGGCGCCCAAAGGTTCCCTCAGGCTGAATGGAAACCAGCCGTAGAGTGCAAAGGCATAAGGGAGCTTGACTGCAAGACCAACGCGTCGAGCAGAGACGAAAGTCGGGCTTAGTGATCCCACAGTACCGAGTGGAAGGGCTGTGGCTTACCGGATAAAAGCTACCCCGGGGATAACAGGCTGGTGAGGTCCAAGAGTTCACATCGACGACCTCGCTCGGCACCTCGATGTCGGCTCATCGCATCCTGGGGCTTGGACAAGGTCCCAAGGGTCGGGCTGTTCGCCCGTTAAAGCGGTACGCGAGCTGGGTTCAGACCGTCGTGAGACAGGTCGGTCTCTATCCGCTGTGGGCGTAAGGGATTTGAGAGGAGCTGCCCCTAGTACGAGAGGACCGGGGTGGACAGACCTCTGGTGTGCCAGTTGTCGTGCCAACGGCATCGCTGGGTAGCTATGTCTGGCAGAGATAACCGCTGAAAGCATCTAAGTGGGAAACTCGCCTCAAGATTAGATCCCTCACGACGTTAAGTCGGTAAGACCGCAGGAAGACTACCTGCTTGATAGGCGGCAAGTGTAAGCACAGTAATGTGTTCAGCTTAGCCGTACTAATGGTCGAGGGCTTTACCCGTGGTGCGGAGAACTCGAAGCTTTTCGTAGTCCTGAGCCTGTTCAGTTGTTAGGTTTAAAACATCGTAAAAAAGTCTCTTGGTGATTGGAGCGACGGAGGTACACCCGGTCACATCCCGAACCCGGCAGTTAAGCCCGTCAGCGCCGATGGTACTTGGGGGGCGACCCCCTGGGAGAGTAGGTCATTGCCAAGAGACTTTTTGTTTTAAAAATTTTCTCACCATTTTTTAACTTTAGAGGTATAATACTTTTGCTTAGTGTTCGCGTCAGTCTTTCGGTAAACCGATTGGAGGAACTAGCGATTATTTTGGGTGACCTTGGATGAATTGCGTTGATTCCACTCGGCTACCTGCGCGAACCAGAGCCGAGTTTTTTGTTCATTCTGGAAATGGAAAGGAGGTGAATTCTTTGGCTATCGTTACCTTACGACCCAACGAATCGCAAGACTCGTTGCTCAAGCGTTTCCGCAAAAAGGTCGCCAAAAGCGGTGTGCTGAGCACCGTGCGCCGCAAACGCTGGTTCGTTTCGAAGAGCGAGTTGCGCCGCATCCAGAAGAAAAAAGCGATCCGCCGCATTAAGCGTCGCCAAACCGTTGAAAGTGAATAGAGCTATTGGTTGTGTAGCTCACCGTGGAGGATTGGATGGCAAGAGAAGAAGAGAAAATCCAGGTTGAAGGTACGGTCATCGAAGCCTTGCCCGGTACGCAATTTAAAGTTCGTCTCGATAACGGGCATGAGGTTTTGGCCTATCTATCGGGCAAAATGCGCAAGTATTACATCCGCATCCTGCTGGGGGATAAAGTGCGGGTGGAAATGTCGCCCTATGACCTCACGCGGGGACGCATTGTCTATCGTCACAAGAAACACGTTGACGAGCCCGACTTCGAAGAGTAGCCCTTCCTCTCCTCCTTCCGTCCGTTTTATTCGGTCAAGCAGTTATCCCTTCGCCGCCTGCACAGCAGGCGGCGTTTGTTTAAAATAGCTTTCTCTCGGTTAGCCCAAAGGCGATCACCGAATACTCAAATAGCGGCATTTAGGTCGAATCATCGATTTCACATTCACTAAGAAAGCAAAAGAAAGCTGTTGTTATCTTAAGCGCTTAAGATTCATCTGGTAGGGTTCACATTCAAAATTTACACTTCTTGGGTAACAACTTGCCCTCACAAGTCGGGTTGATAATTTGCCGAGAAAACCGTCCACGAATGGACCACGAATAAACGAATGGGAGCGCTATTCGTGCCTTCGTGAAAACTAGAGTCTCCCGTGGACGGTCTGTCTTGGGAGAGAATCAAAAAGCCTCCCCCAAGCTTTGGCTTTGGGGGAGGCTTTGGGTTTTTATTTAGTAGGATGAAAGCACCTTCATATAATTCGCCCGCTCAAAGGCGGCCGGGTCGGCAACCGCTTGCTGGCTCATGCTGCCGATCATTTGAGTCACCGATTCGTATTCTTTTTCGATCATCCAGGCTTGCAGATCGCTCAGAATTTGGGCGGCGCGATCAACGCCATGCAAGAGGAAAGCCGAGGTTACCATGCCGACTTTAGCGCCAGCCATCAAGGCTTTGAGCAGATCTTCGGCGGTGTGGATACCACTGGTCAGCGCAAAATCAACCGGTATGCGCTTATAGAGAATGGCAATCCAACGCAGCGGCAGGCGCATTTCGTTGGAATTGCTCAAGACCAGGTGGGGAACAACCTCAAGTTCCTCGAGATCGAAGTCGGGTTGGTAAAAGCGGTTGAACAATACGATGCCGTTCACACCCACCTCAGCCAGATGTTTGGCAAAATTGGGTAAGGCGGTGAAAAAGGGACTGAGCTTTACAGCCAGCGGGATCGAGATAGAATTGCGCACGTGACTGACCAGATGAAGATATTCTGCTTCTAAATCGGCGCAGGTGATCTCAGGGTCGGTTGCCAGATTGTAGAGATTTAACTCCAGAGCATCCGCGCCGGCATCCTGGATTTTTTGAGCGTATTCCACCCAGCCGCCGTCGGTGACTCCATTCAAGCTACCGATCACCGGGATATTGAGCGTATTTTTGAGATTGCGTAAATGGCGCAGATAGGTTTCAGGCCCGATGCTGTATTGTCCGTAATCGGGCAGATAGGTCAAGGCTTCGGGAAATGTCTCAACTCCCCGATCAAGATCGGCATCGATTTTGTAGCTATCGCGTAAGATTTGTTCCTCAAAGAGCGAGTACATAATGATGGCTGCGACACCGGCTTTCTCTAACGCCAGGGCGCTCTCCACTTTCTGAGAGAGTGGGGAAGAGGATGCCACCAGCGGATTTTTTAGTTTTAAGCCCAGGTAGGTCGTTGAGAGATCAACCATACAACACTCCTTAAATTTTGAATTCACAGAGAAAGAAGGGCTAACCTCTTTGAGGCTAACCCTTCTGGTTCAAGCCTAGTCCTGGCTGCCCTTACCATTTGAAGGAGGAGCAACAAAATTCATCTCCGCCATTTGACGGTAGAGCATCCAGCGCCGATCGGCGTCAGCTTGGGCTTGTTTGATCAACATCTCGGCGCGCTGTTCATCCCCATGCACCAGCATCTTGTAGCGGGTTTCATTGTAAGCATACTGTTCAACCGGGATGGTCGGGTCTTTCGAGTCAAGAATCAGTGGGTTCTTGCCCTCCAGAGCTAACAACGGATTGTAGCGCATCAGTGGCCAGATCCCTGAATTGACAGCCAGCTTTTGTTGTTCCAGCCCGTAGCGCAGATCGTAGCCATGGTTGATGCAGTGGGAATAGGCAATGATCAGCGAGGGGCCTTCATACGCATCTGCCTCAAGGAAGGCGGTGAGGGTGTGTTGGTCATTAGCGCCCATTGCTACCCGCGCCACATAAACATATCCATAGGACATTGCCATCATCGCCAGGTCTTTCTTGGCAAGGCCTTTCCCGGCTGCGGCAAACTTGGCAACCGCGGCGCGCGGCGTTGCCTTGGAAGCCTGCCCACCGGTGTTGGAATAGACTTCGGTATCCAGGACAAGTAAATTGACATTTCTGCCCGAGGCGATGACGTGATCCAATCCGCCATAGCCAATGTCATACGCCCAGCCATCTCCGCCGATGATCCAAACGCTCTTGCGCACCAGTGAGTCGGCGATCGAGAGCAAGTGTTGGGCTGCAGGCGTCTTAATGGAGGCGAGTTTTTGTTTAAGGAGCTCAACTCGCTGACGCTGTTCGCGAATGCCCGCTTCGGTAGATTGATCGGCATGCAAAATAGCATCGACCAGGGCATCACCCAAAACGCCGGCAAAGCTCGGTAGCAGTTCGCGTGCGAATTCATTTTGTTTATCCAGGGTAAGGCGGAAACCAAGCCCAAACTCTGCGTTGTCCTCAAACAGGGAGTTGCTCCAACTGGGCCCGCGTCCTTCGCGATTAATGGCATATGGAGTGGTAGGCAGGTTGCCGCCATAAATGGACGAACACCCGGTGGCGTTAGCGATCATCAGGCGGTCGCCAAACAGTTGGGTGAGAAGTTTAATGTATGGGGTTTCTCCGCATCCACCGCAAGCTCCGGAGAACTCGAAGAGCGGTTCGAGCAATTGAGAGTTCTTAACCGTTCGAACGCTGATAGCCGTGCGATCCACTTCAGGGATGGTCAGGAAGTAATCCCACTTGATGCGTTCGCGCTCGCGAATGGGTGGTTGGGACACCATATTGAGCGCTTTGCGTCCGACTTGGCTTTTATCCTTTGCCGGACAGGCTTCAACGCACAACCCACAGCCGGTGCAATCTTCCGGAGCAATCGCAAGGGTGAATTTCATCCCGGGCAGTTCTTTGAATTTGGCATCCACCGCCTGCCAGCCTTCAGGAGCGTTTTTAAGGAAGCCAGGATCGTACACTTTTTCGCGGATGACAGCATGAGGACAGACGAAAGAGCATTTTCCGCACTGGATACACAAATCGGGTTCCCATTGCGGAATTTCCAGAGCGATGTTACGTTTTTCCCATTTGCTGGTTGCAGATGGGTAAGTGCCGTCGACGGGAAAGGCGCTGACCGGCAGGCTGTCACCTTCGAGGGCGATCATTTTACCCAAAACGTTGCGCACGAACTCAGGCGCCTCGGGGGGCACCGGGGGCTTGCGGGTGATCTTGCTGGTAACCTTATCGGGCACTTTAATCTCATGCAGATATTCGAGCGTCATATCGACCGCTTCGAAGTTCTTCTGAACAATCGCCTCGCCGCGCCTGCCGTAGGTCTTGCGAATGGCCTTTTTGATCTGTTCAATTGCTTCTTCGCGGGGCAGGACACCTGAAATCGCAAAGAAGCAAGTCTGCATGATAGTGTTGATGCGACCGCCCATGCCGGTCTTTTTAGCGACCTCGTAGGCATCGATGACATAAAATTTCAACTTTTTCTCGATGATGTCTTTTTGGGTCTCTTGCGGGATGTGATCCCAAACTTCATCCGGCCCGTAAATACTGTTCAACAGGAAAACAGCTCCGGGCGCTGCCATTTTGGTGACGTCGAAGCGCTCGAGGAAAGAGAATTGATGGCAGGCAAGGAAATTGGCTTTGTCGATCAGGTAAGGCGCCCGAATCGGTTTCGGGCCAAAGCGCAGGTGAGAAATGGTGACGCCGCCGGATTTCTTCGAGTCATAGACAAAGTATCCTTGAGCGTAGTTGTCGGTTTCCTCCCCGATGATCTTGATGGAGTTTTTATTTGCGCCTACGGTACCATCGGCGCCTAAACCCCAAAAGACGCACCGTACGGTTTGCGGATCTTCAATATCGAAGGATGGGTCATAGGACAGGCTGGTTTTGGTGACATCGTCCTCAATGCCCACAGTGAAGTGATTTTTCGGCTCAGCTTTGGTGAGTTCATCAAAGACCGCTTTAACCATGGCGGGGGTAAATTCTTTTGATGAAAGACCATAACGCCCGCCGATCACGCGTGGGTACGGACGATTGGCGAATTGGGCGTAGGGTACGCTGCCCTCAGCCAGTCCTTCGTTGATGGCGGTGACAACGTCCTGATAAAGTGGTTCACCGGCTGCACCGGGTTCTTTGGTGCGATCTAGCACCGCAATAGCCTTGACGGTGGGGGGAAGCGATTGTAAGAAGTGCAGCACAGAGAAGGGACGGTAAAGATGAACTTTGATTACGCCTACCTTTTCACCCTGATTGACCAGATAGCTGGCTGTTTCGGCGGCTGTCTCACTCCCTGACCCCATTAGAACGATGACTCGTTCTGCCTCGGGATGTCCAACATAATCGAAAAGGTTGTAAGTTCGCCCGGTTAATTCAGCAAACTTTGCCATCACCTTTTCAACCACTTGAGGACAAGCGGCGTAGAAGGGATTGACCGTCTCGCGCTCCTGGAAGAAGGTATCCGGGTTCTGAGCCGTGCCGCGGATAAAGGGGTGATCGGGTGAAAGCGCCCGCGCGCGATGGGCTAAAACGTATGTGTCGTCGATCATGGCGCGGATATCGGCTTCACTCAGTTGTTCGATTTTGTTGACCTCGTGAGAGGTACGGAAGCCATCAAAGAAGTGCAGGAAGGGTACTCTGGCTTCGAGGGTGGATGCATGGGCGATGAGGGCCATGTCATGGGCTTCTTGCACCGAGCCGGAAGCCAGCAGAGCGAAGCCGGTGCTCCGACAAGCCATGACATCCGAGTGGTCGCCAAAAATTGAAAGGGCATGGCTGGCAACTGTCCTGGCAGAAACATGGAAGACGGTAGGGGTAAGTTCGCCGGCAATTTTGAACATATTCGGGATCATCAGTAACAATCCCTGCGAAGCGGTAAAAGTGGTGGTCAACGCGCCAGCCTGGATTGCGCCGTGTACCGCACCGGCTGCACCACCTTCAGATTGCATTTCGATGACATGAGGTACAGTTCCCCAAATGTTGGTTTTCTTTTGAGTCGCCCATTCATCGGCGAACTCGCCCATCGGTGAGGATGGCGTAATGGGGTAAATAGCAATCACTTCACTAAGACGGTAAGCAACATATGCGGTCGCTTCGTTGCCATCGATGGTAATAAAGTTTCGCTCCATAACACATTCTCCGTTTGAGGATAGATTCCGTTATCATCCACTTTCGATAGGATGGAATGATTTCGATAACACTTAGTTAGATAGAAGTGTAATAAAGCGGTAAATTTTGCCATAGTAATATAAAGCATAATTTTGTTTGTCACCTGTCATATTTGGAGTCAAATTGGCAAAATAGTTGCATCATCCCCTTGGAGGCTGTTTAGCAAGAATTTTTGATGCTTTGCGCTGAGAAAAATTCTGAATTGACCGGTTGCCCTTTGTCGAATTTGTGCTATACTGTAATGTATAATGTATGGAGAATCA
>Ga0197142_1001175_pt1 | contig 24251 bp, 21 predicted proteins | sample GBS60_MetaG_FD_148614 | JGI IMG/M metagenome (GOLD analysis project Ga0197142, IMG submission 148614) | Sediment microbial communities from Great Boiling Springs, Gerlach, Nevada, United States - GBS 60_MetaG | ecosystem: Environmental > Aquatic > Thermal springs > Hot (42-90C) > Sediment... | reverse complement strand
ATTTTAGCCAGCCAAATATGGGAACCTTGATTTTGTTCCCAGAAATTCTAATGCGTCCCTCTAAATAAAAACTATCTCGTTTGCCCTTTTTCTTGAATACAGGGAATTTTCTCTCCCCCTTACGCCAACTCTTAAAAGCTGCCTCTAAGTTTCGTAAAGCTTGCTGTGGGGCACACTTCGACACCTGATAGTACCAAGGATTTTCCTTCTTAACCTCAGCAACTAACCGCTTATGCAAATCGATAGCCGTGGGAACCTTTTGCTTCTCTTCTATAGCCTTTTTGCAGACCGCTAAACCCCAGTTGTAAGCGTGTCTGGCTACCCCTGCGTGTTGGCTTGCCAGGGTTCTTTGCTTGTTGTTTAAATCTAACTCTGTTTTGAACCCTATCAACACAATCCCATTCTTGCAAGATAAGTCTATGATAACATATCCCCAAAAAAGAGTAGCTAAATTCATTGAAGTTCAGCGTTTTTCAGTAGATAGCTGATTAGAGGCATCCCCCTCCCTGCTCCCAACGGTTCAGGATGTCGGCAAACCGGTCGGCCATTGCCTGTACCTGCATGACAAATTCCCGCAGATAGCGGTAGCGGGTCGCCGGGGGCACGTCGCCAGTTGCCGTCTCCAGGTGCCCCTCCAACGTGCGAAAGGCCTGCTCTATCTCCCCAATCACCCGTTGCACTGCGGTCGCCACCAACCGTTGCAACTCGGCCTCGCGGGAGAGTTCCTGCACGTGCTGCTGCACCGGGTCGCTCACCCGTGCCACTTCGGGGTTCGCGACCGCAGTTGCCCCAGGCGGGGACAATTCCGGCGCCGGACCCGCCACCACCGCCACAGGCATTGCTGCCACATCCGCAACCGTCGCCTGTTGCCGCAACCGCTGGTAAATAGGCGCCAAGACTTCCTGCAGGGTGCCGACCACCTGCTGGTATTCCTCCGGCTCGTCCAACTGCCCGGCAACCGTATGCAGCCGTTGGCAGAGTTCCTCATGGCTGGCACAGGCCAGCAGTAAATCCGCCAATAGCCGCTCCAACTCCAACCACTTGACCAGCAGGGGGTCCGTCTGGGTCACATCCCCCTGGCGCAGCGCCGCAGCGATGAGGATTTTCAGCCGCAGGGGGTTGGTGCGATTCACCAGTTCCAGGCGCAGGTCAAACCACTCCTGGGGCGGCAAAATCGCAGTTTGCGGGCGGAGGGTCTGGGTGCGAAACCATTCGGTGGGGTCCTCATCCGGGTACAAAACCGCAATGGACCGCAAAATCGTTTCCGCCACGGGCAGATACTCCACCGGTTTATTCAAACTGCGCACCAGGTTTTCCAAAGTCGGGCGCAACTGCCGCATGGTGGGATGCACTTCCAGGGTGCGGGCAAGCAAATCCCGCAGGTCTATGGCGGCCAATCGCTCAGGCTGGGTCTCCCAGGTGCCGGTGCAGGCAAAAATCAACAATTTTTTGATCCGCAGATAATGCGGACTTTGCTCCAGTTGCGCCGCCACACTGGCAACGGTTGGCCCCTCGGCAAGCGTCATACTTTTTTTGCTGCGTCCATCCCTAATCTACACCGGGACGGCCATCCTTGGCGGTAGCCGGCCGGTTTTTAGGGCTGATGACGCTGTTGCAATTGTTGCCGTGCCTGCTGCACCCGCTGCAGATTTTCCCCCAACACCTGCTCCAATAGCGTTAATACCTGGTTGGCGTAGTTCTGAGCGCCCTGGATCAGCCGTTGCCGCTCCGCCTCGAGCTGTTGCCGTTGCTGGGCCAATTCCTCCTGGGTCTGTTGGCGCAGGTGGTGCAGTTCCGCCACCGTCGTTTGCCGCAGGGCCGCACATTCTTGCTGCACCTGGGCACGCAACTGCTGGGCTTCCTGGTGCGCCTGTTGGGTGATGCGATGCTGGTCGAGCAGCCGGGCCGCCTGCTGTTCTGCGTGCAACACAATCTGCTGCGCCTGGGTTTGGGCATGGCGCAAAATTTCTTCTCGCCGCTGCAACACCTGTTCCGCCTCCAACACCATGGCCGGCAAATGGTGGCGCAAATGGTCCAACTGGGCAAAAATCACCTGCTCATTCACCAGCACCCGGCCACTCAGGGGCACCCGCGGGCTATCGGCGACCAAAATTTCCTCCAACCGGTCCAATTCCTGGCGCAGTTGCAAAATCGCCAGTTGGGTCACATCACTCACGCCGGGGGTGGAAAGCATACTGAATCTCCGCAACCAGGGACGGGGGAACCAAATGGTCAATGTTGCCGCCAAACCGGGCAATTTCCTTGACCAGGCTACTACTTAAAAAACTGTACTCGGTGGTGGTGGTCAAAAACAACGTTTCAATCTGGGGCGCGAGACTGCGATTGGTGTGCGCCATTTGTAATTCATACTCAAAATCCGAAAGCACCCGCAACCCCCGCAAAATCACTTGCGCCTGACACCCCTGGGCATAAGCCACCGTCAGCCCATCAAAACTGTCTACCCGCACATTCGGTAGATGCGCCGTCGCCCGCTGAATCTGCTGCACCCGCTGCGCCACCGGAAACAAGGGCGTTTTATTGGGATTGGCCAGCACCGCCACAATCACTTGGCTAAACAACCGACTCCCTCGCTCGATAATGTCGAGGTGACCAAGGGTAATCGGGTCAAAACTCCCTGGATAAACCGCAATCACCAAAGCACCCCAACCCCAGCAACGCCTTTAGAGTAATATTTTTGCAAAATATTTTGGCAAAAATTTTGGCAAAAAAAGCTACCAAGCCCTTCCCCCAACCGTTCCCGGTCCCAGACTGGGGGCACATCCCCGGTCAACTGCTACAAATGAGCTGGCCGTTTGCCCCACAAACCCGCCATAAACCCCAAAGATACCCGGCGCAACAGCCCCACCCGCTGCATCGTTTGTAAAAGCCAGGCCCGCAGGCGCACCACCAGCCACCCCCCTTGCGAAAATAACCGGTTCAAAGCGTCGGTAAACACCAGCACCAGCAGCACCTGGAACCACCGCCAACGTTCGTACCTATGCAGGACATGCAAGCTGCCGATGTCTTCACCCCGTTCATACGCGGTCACCACGACCTCCCCCAGCGTTGCCGCATCCCGCAGCCCCAAATTCAACCCCTGCCCGCCCACCGGATGACAGCCATGCGCCGCATCCCCCACCAAGGCCACCCGCGGTTGGACATAACGCCGCGCCTGCCGCCAGCGCACCGGGAAACACCGCCGTTGGCCCACCAAAGTCACCCCGGCAAAAGGCAGATAGGGAGCCAGTTGCGCCAAAAACGTGGCCACCGGCGCCTGGGCCAAAGCCGCCGCCTGGGCATGGGGCAACGTCCAGACCAGCCCCCAGCGCTGTTCCGGCAAAGGCAACAAGGCCAAAGGCCCCGTCGGCCAAAACCGTTCGTAGGCAATGGGGGCCTGATCCGCCCGCACCACCGCCGTCAGACAGGATTGCCCATAGGGCCAACCCCACGTACCAATCCCCGCCTGCTGCCGCACCTGGGAATCCGCCCCATCTGCCCCCACCACCAGCCCCACCGTCAACGCCTGGCATTCCTCCCGCCGCTGCACCTGCACCTGCGCTCCCCCCGCCGTCACGCTCATCGCCGTCAAACGCGCCCCGGCCCAATACTGCACCGTCGGCATCCGGGTCACCTGTGCCCAACACACCGGCCAGAGGGTGCGATGTTCCCCCACATAACCCAGGGCCTGCTTGCCTCCCAAATCTGCTGGCGTAAAGACAACCGCATGACATCCCTGGTCGGACAAATCAATTTGATAGTAAGGTTGCACCCAGGGAGCCAAAGCCGACCAAAGTCCGACACAATCCCAAATCTGTTGGGTCAGGGGCATCAGGGCATACACCCGCGCCGGCTGACCGGCCATCCCCTCTTGCGCTTCTATCACCAATACCCGCAGGCTCCTTTGTCCCAACCAAGCCGCCAGGGTCAGCCCCACCAGCGACCCCCCTACAATCAGTACATCGTAATCCCACTCCCGCCGGAATTGCCCCCGCTCTGCCATGCCGCACGCCCATGATAAAACTGTTTTGTTATGTGAACTTTATGTAAACAATTATGACAAAATTTAAGGGGGAATTGGGGGTTTCAGGGGGCAACCCCAGAAATGAGAGCATCCCCATAGGTACGATAGCTAGGTAGGTTAAGGTTGTCGCCTTAAGATTCATGGCTAGGCCACGCTGCGCTATGGGAAACCAAGGTGGGACTACGCCCAGCGACCCATATCATGTCAACCTTTTATGCTTAGCTATAACCACACAAAAACTCAATTTTCTTCCCATGCCACGAATGCGGTATTTCTGGGAGGACTAAGCGATCGCTTTTCAGCGGGGGTGGATTGAACAGGCGAGTATCTTGGCACTTGGTGATTGCCTGGCAGTTGCCATCATCATGGCCTGTGCCTCCCGCGGTCTATGGATTGCTGGGGGATTGACTGTCAACCCAAATTGCTGAGGGACCCGCCTCTATTCCCAAATGCGTCACGATTTCTCATCATTCCCGAAAGGCACGGGCATTGTCTTTGGCCGTTTCCCATCAACTACTCCCTTCGGAAAAATTAATCGGAAATGAGTGTTTCTATCAGGGTAATAATCGGCTCAATTTGCACCTGTTTGACCATCCGTTGCAAGGTCGTAGCAAGTTCCCCATGATCGGCACTAATTTGGCTGATGAGTTGGTTCATTTTGCGGTTGTTGAGACTGATGGCCGCCCGATGAAACTGTTCTAGCCAATCCCGCGGTAAAACTTGTAAATCAGCCTGGGTTAACGCTTGCGGAGGTGGGGATGCGGTTGCCGGGCTAGGACTATCCGTTTCATAGATAAATTTTAGGCCCAGGAATTGTTCTAGTTTGGCAAAAATTGTCGCTTCTCGGTAGGGTTTTATGACAAAATCATCAAATCCCACCGCCAAAGCATGACGTTTTTCTTCTTCAAAAACACTGGCAGAGAGAGCAATAATAATGGGTTTGGGAATTTCTGAGGCATGGGATTTGATGTACTTGGTTGCCTCGATGCCATTCATCACGGGCATTTGCAAATCCATCCAAATCAGATGGGGCTGCCACGTTTGCCAAATTTCGATGGCTTCTTGACCATTCGTTGCTTCCCGCGCCTTTAACCCAATCGACGCTAATAAAGCTTGCAATACTTGGCGGTTTTCTAATTTGTCATCCACGATTAAGAGGCGGTATTCCGGCTGCCCTGGTGCGAGGGATTTAACTTTTTTGGGAAGGGATTCAGCTAGAGATTCAACACTGGCTAATTCGGCTTGAATGGTGAACATAAAGGTGGTGCCTACCCCCTTTTCACTGGTGACGGTAATATCACCACCCATGAGTTGGACAAACTGACGGGAAATCGCCAAACCCAAACCGGTGCCTTCACTCACTTTTTTGCTGGTGTCGGTTTGCACGAAGGCCTGGAATAATTGCCCCAATTCCTCTTTGGTCATGCCCACACCGGTATCGGTCACGGCAAATTGGAGCGTACACCGCTGCTCCGTGCGTCCTACCATTTTCGCCACAACCGAAACTCCACCTTCCTGGGTAAATTTGATGGCATTGCCAATCAGGTTGATGAGTACTTGCCGCAGTTTGTTTTCATCGGTGCGAATGGCCTGGGGCAGGTCGGGACTCCGTTCAAAGACCAAGCGTAAATTCTTGGCCTGTGCCCGCACATTCAACATATCTTGAATGGTTTTGAGCATCTGGTGCAGATCAAAACTGGAGGGCTGGAGGACAACTTTGCCCGCCTCAATTTTGGCCATGTCTAACACATCATTGATTAGACTCAATAAATGCTCCCCACTGCGGTTGATGGTTCCAATGATTTCCCGTTGTTTTTCTGTCAGTTGGGGGTCACGGTTGAGAATTTGGCTAAAGCCGATGATGGCATTGAGGGGGGTACGCAATTCGTGGCTCATATTCGCTAAAAATATACTTTTGGCGCGGCTGGCACTTTCGGCTTTGTGGCGGGCTTCTTCAAGTTGTTGCTCAAAATCTTTGCGTTGGGTGATATCAAAAATGACCCCATCCCGATAACGGATTTCGCCTGTGTCATCCTGGGCGCCCTGTCCCCGTTCATTGACCCAAGCAATTTCCCCATCGGCGCGCTGAATTCGGTATTCAATTTCGTAGGTGTGATTTTTGACTCGACTGTTCACAATTGCCGTTAACACCATGTCGCGGTCGGCGGGTAGGATTAAATCCCAATAGCGGCGTTCTCCCTGGAGAAAGGCACAGGCAGGGTAGCCAGTGATTTGCGCAATGGGGTCGGAAAGATAGATGAAATCATAGTCGTCAAGGCGCTGGGAACGAAAGACCATCCCCGGAATGTTGGCCGCTAGGGTGCGAAACTGGCGTTCACTGGCACGCACTTGCTGGGTGCGCTGTTCTACCCGCTGTTCCAGTTCGCGGTTGAGGGTTTCCAATTGGGTGAAGGAATCCGCCAGTTGCTGCGACATTTGGTTGAAACTCTGGGCCAGTTGCGCCAACTCCCAAATTTTGCCCACCGACACCTGCCGTCCCCGCTCCCCCCGCGCCAGCGCCTGCGTGGCCTGCACCAACTCCTCTACCGGTTGGCTAAAGCGGCGGCTGAGCATGAAGCCCACCCCCAAGGCCACCACCAGGGTCACGCCACACCAAAAAGCCGTCAGGAGGTTACCCGCATAAATCTGTTCCAGGAAATCTGCCTCGGGCACCACCAACACCAGCAACCAGTCCAACCCCCTAGGGTCACGGTAGGGCACCGCATGGAGAAAATGGGTTACCCCGCCCAACGACACCCGCACTGGCTCCGGCGTCGGTTGCTTGCCCTGGGCTTGCCCCGCCAACCACCGGGCCGTCTGCCGAATCAAGGGGTTGGGACTCTCGGTCGCTTTGAGCCGCTCCTGCGTCTGGAAGAGACTGGCGCTGTCACCTGTTGAATCCGCCACCAACAAGCCCGCTGCATCCACAATAAATGCCTTCCCGCTCCGCCCAATCCGCAGACCGCTGAGAAATTTGCTCAAACCGGTGAGTTCCACATCGGCGCCCGTTACCCCCAACACCCGTCCTTGCGGCGTTTTTACCACCTGCGCCGCCGTAATCGTCAACCGCCTGGTGCTAAAGGAAACGTACACATCCGTCCAAATCGGGCCGTCTTGGGTCAGGGCTTTGCGATACCAGGGACGGGTGCGGCTGTCAAAACGCCGGGCCGGAGGAGGCACATTCTGCTGGGCCACCCGCTGTCCTTGGTTCCCCAGGATAAATTCCTGCCCCGTATTGAAATACAACCGCAGACTGTTGTCCTCGATGCGGCGGCGCACCCCGATAAACCGACCGTCGGTCGCCGCGCCAAAATAAATCACCCGCAGTTGGGGGTACAAGGTCATCTGCCGCCACAGATAAATTTCCCCCCGGGGCGGTTGGGTCTGGATGAGATTTTGGCGCACCAATTCCGCATTGATCGCCACCAACTGGAGCGCCGGGGCCAAAAATCCATCTAATTCCGTGCGTACCCGCTCGGCAATCTCCCCTTGCAACTGCTGCGCCACCACCTGCACCGACTGCTGGCCCTGGCGAAAGGCCAGGTAACCGACCAGTCCCGTTGCCAGGGTGGTCACCACCACAAACGGCACCGTCACCACCCAGCGCAACCGCCAAGCCATACCTACACGGCAGCGGGATCGACCCCGTAGTAGCTCAGGACTTCCTCCAGGCGTTGGACCCGCTGGCGCAACTGCCGCACCTCCTGTTCTCGCGCTTCCAACGCCCGCCCCCGGTCTTCGAGAATTCTTTGCAACAGGGCATTTTGCAGATGGGCCTCTACCCGCGCCACCACCTCCGCCGCCTGAAACGGCTTGGGAATGTAATCCGCCCCGCCTACCTCAAACGCCCGCACCTTGTCCTGGGCATCATCCAAGGCGCTAATAAAAATCACCGGCACCCCCCAGGTCTGGGGGTCAGACTTCAACTTGGCACACACCTCGTAGCCATCCATCCCCGGCATCATAATATCCAGGAGAATCAAATCCGGGGGTTCCGCCGCCGCCGCCCGCAACGCCATCGCTCCATCAATGGCCCGCCGCACCTCGTAGCCCTGACCGGTCAGCAGGTCATCCAGGACATCCAAATTCTCAAGGGTGTCATCCACCACCAGAATCGTACCCCGCGAGAGCGACTCGTCCGGTGCCATGGAGCCCCCTTGTGTCCTTCAGGCCCTACAAACCACTGCGACGACTGTCCTCCCGTGGGCGTGCCTTGTTGACGCGCAACTGCCGCCCCATCCACTCTGCCCCATCAAGCGCCGTGATTGCCCGCTCCTCCGCGTCATCCTCCATCATCTCGACGAAGGCAAAGCCCCGCATCCGCCCCGTCTCACGGTCCATCGGCAGCGTGATCCGCTTGACCGAACCGTATTCGGAAAACACCTCCTTCAAGTCCTGCTCGGTCGCCTTGAAGGACAAATTACCTACGTAAATGGTCATAACTTGCACTCAATAAACAATGCCGACCGCCACAAAGAACTTTGACCCCCGTCAAGGCCCCCTGAGGCTCAGGGCAAAACCATGTTTATCATAACCGGTACTGTCAATTCTGTCAGGTGATGGCCGCAACAAATTCGTTCACATTTTTTTACAATTCAGCGGCTGGGGGGGTGAAAATGGTGCCCTGATAGGATAGGGACAGACAGGCAATGAGGTGTTGATGTCCGACCTATCGCCGATTCCTGTGTATCCTCGGAGCGACCTGCTGGGGGAATATCCGGCCACCCAGGGGGTTGACCGGGTGTACGGTACCGCCGACCTCCTGCCCAAGGTGATGAATTTTTACCAAGAACATCTGGGTCAGCCCCAAGAATTGGATGCCCGGGGTTTGAATCTCGCCGAAGCTACCATTTTTCCCCAACTCATGCAGGTTTCCTGGGTGCGCACCCACAGCCAGGGGCAAAACATTATTTATTACCGCTTGGGACTCACACCGGTGACCGCTCGCAATTCCACCGTAGTGATGGGCGCCAATCAAGATAAAATTCCGGTCGAGATGGGGCAAAAAATCTATCAAACCCTAATTTGTATCGGTCACAAAACCCTGCCTCAGCCCACATCCTCAACCCCCCAATTCCCCCTGCTTAGGGGATGATGCCCCTATGCCGTGTACACCCAGGCATCAACCGTATGAGCAACCGGGGCCGCAACCAGAAATGATTGGTAAAGGTAGAAAAAGAGGGGGTCAGAATCCCGTATTTTAAGCCATATAGCCATTTCCAACAAATTTGCCACATTCGCCTTTACCTGTAAACCCTAGTCGTAGAAGGGGATACAGTCATGACCACTGCCTCAACCTGTGGCATTTGCTTGTGAAACGACTATAGATACGGAAACTTTGTCTTCTCATCTTTGGGGTTGTACTCTGATGACCGCGGCAAGACTGTAGCGTGATTACGAGAAAATACGAGAAATTCAGGGGTTTGCTCATCTGAGAAATGCCACCAACCGATCTGGAAATGAGCCTGCGATCAATTGGATTTGCCTCCCATTGACGGCGGCTTTGCAGTTGGATTCCTGCACCCCCGGCCTGTTTATGCTAAAAAAGTGAATAGTCGCCCCTAGGTGTCCCGTTGTCGTTCTATGCCCGATTTTCTCGACACTTTTGATGTGATTGTGGTCGGTGCTGGGCATGCGGGCTGCGAAGCGGCGTTGGCATCCGCACGTTTGGGCTGTCGCACCCTGCTTTTGACCCTGAATTTAGACCGGATTGCCTGGCAACCCTGTAACCCGGCGGTGGGAGGACCGGCCAAGTCCCAGTTGGTGCATGAGGTGGATGCCTTAGGGGGCGAAATTGGCAAGCTGACCGACCGCACCTATTTGCAAAAACGGTTGCTCAACCATTCGCGGGGGCCGGCGGTGTGGGCGTTGCGGGCGCAGACGGATAAACGGGAATACAGCCGCTTGATGCGCCACGTAGTGGAAAACCAGCCCAATTTGTGGGTGCGCGAGGGCATGGTGACGGATTTAATTCTGGGGCGGAATGATGAAGTGATTGGGGTGCGTACCTATTTCGGGGTGAATTTCGGCGCGCAGGCGGTGATTCTCACGACCGGGACGTTTTTGGGCGGGCGGATTTGGGTGGGCAATCAATCCATGCCTGCGGGCCGGGCGGGGGAATTTGCGGCTGAAGGGTTGACGGCCAACCTAAAGCGATTGGGGTTTGAGGTGGGGCGCTTGAAGACGGGCACGCCGGCGCGGGTGGACAAACGCACGGTGGATACCACCCATTTGGAGCCGCAACCGGGGGATGAGGTGGTGCGGTGGTTTAGCTTTGACCCGGAAGTGTGGCAGGAGCGGGAACAATGGCCCTGTTATCTTACCCGCACCACCAGCGAAACCCATCGTTTGATTCGGGAGAATTTGCATCTTTCGCCGGTGTATGGGGGCTGGGTGGATGCCAAAGGCCCCCGCTATTGCCCCAGTATTGAGGATAAGATTGTGCGGTTTGCGGATAAGGAATCCCACCAAATTTTTCTGGAACCGGAGGGGCGGGATGTCCCGGAACTGTACGTGCAGGGGTTCTCGACGGGTTTGCCGGAAGCGCTGCAACTGGCTTTGTTGCGCACGTTGCCGGGGTTGGAGCGCTGTGTCATGCTGCGACCGGCCTATGCGGTGGAGTACGATTACTTGCCTGCGACCCAATGTCATCCAACCCTGATGACCAAAAAAATTCAGGGGTTATTTTGTGCGGGGCAAATTAATGGCACGACGGGGTACGAAGAGGCGGCGGCCCAGGGCATTGTGGCAGGGATCAATGCGGCGCGGTTTGTGGCGCAAAAGGAATTGATTGTCTTTCCCCGCGAGCAAAGTTACATTGGCACGCTGATTGATGACCTGTGTACGCGGGATTTGCGGGAGCCGTACCGGATGCTCACGTCCCGCTCGGAATACCGTTTGCATTTGCGTTCGGATAATGCGGATGAGCGCTTAACGCCCTTGGGCCGGGAAATTGGTCTGATTGACGACCGGCGCTGGGCGCTTTATCAGGAAAAACAGCGGCAGATTGCGGCGGAACAGGAGCGGTTGCGCCAGATTCGTATCAAACCCCATGACCCGCTGGTGGCGCAATTGCAGGCGATGGGGGAACCGGTGCGCACGGCGGTAACCCTGGCGGAATTGCTCACCCGTCCGGGGATACACTACGAGCATTTGCAGGATTGGGGGTTAGGGGCGCCTGGGCTCGAACGTTCGGTGTGGGAAAGTGTCGAGATTCGTTTGAAGTATGCGGGTTATTTGCAGCGGCAGAGTCAGCAGATCGAGCAGGCGCAAAAATATAGCCAGCGGCGTTTACCGCCGGATATTGACTACCATCGCATTACTACGCTATCTATGGAAGCGCGGGAGAAATTGGCCCACGTTCGCCCCCTCACCCTTGGTCAAGCTGCCCGTATTGGTGGTGTCAATCCCGCGGACATTCACGCTTTGATCATCTATCTGCAATTACATCACCGGATGTCGGCATGAACGATTCTCTGCCTGATGCTGAGTGGGTGGCCGAGGCGGAAGCCGTCGTGGATGAGATGTTTGACCGTCTGGCGGAGCCGCTGCCCCCGCGGTGTTTGCCCCCGGCGGGTCAGCCCTTGGCTTTGCGCCAGCCGCTGACCAGCACGATGGTGGTTGTGGCCTGCAACCCGTTGCCGCCTGCCGACCCGGAGCAGATTTTAACGGCGGCTTTTGTGGATGTGCCGGCGCAACGGTCCACGCCCTGGTGGGTCTGGCTGGGGTTGGGGCTGGTGGTGATGTTGGCGACGTGGTATGGGCGACAGCAATGGCAAGCGGCGCGCACCCCTACCCCCCCGCCACCGGCGCATCAGGAATTTATTACCTATCTGGAGCGGGCATTGACCCGGATTCCGGTTGCACCTACCCCTGCGGTGACGGCGGCGAAAACCCCGGCGCCTGCAGTAGCTGCCCTACCCCCACCCCCGCCGGTGACGGTGATGCCTGTGCCGCCAGCGCCGGTGCGGCAAGCACCTGTTCCCCTGCCCGTGCCCTCGCCAGCAACGTCAAAGGTGACTCCTACGACGCCCGTGGCGACCCTGATTGGCCTTTTGGAGATGGGCGCGGGTTCGGTTGCCCTGTTTCAGGTCGGGGAGACCACCCAGCAGGTGGCCGTGGGGAGTCAGGTGGGGCAAAGTGGCTGGTATCTCCAGGCGGTGCGGGCGCAGGAGGTGGTGCTCAGTCGGGGCGGCCAAACCCGCACCCTGCTGGTCGGGCAAGGGATTGGCGATGAACCGCAGTAACATGAGTGCCGGCGGCAAGGAGTGGCTATGAATGAGTGGTGGCAACAGCTCCATGATGTGGTGGTCGCAACGCTCCGCGAGTGGGAAGCCGCCTGTCAGGACTGGTCAGAACAGTTGGCAGCCTGGGACGCCCAACTCGACCAAACCCTCTGGGAATGGGAAGCTCCCCTGGCGGAAACAGCAGCCTGGGTGGAAGGTGCGCTCATTGCTTTGCTGCAACCCCTGGCCCAGACCCTCGACCCGCTGGTGATGGACCAGCCCGCCTGTGTCGGCTGCAAACACTACCACGGTCAGGTGTACAACGGCCAAATTTTTGTCTGTGCCATGCACCCCTACGGCGTGGGGTCAGAGACCTGCCCCGACTGGGAAGCCCTGTGGTCTTAGCGGGATCATGGCACGTGCTGCCATTGCCGACGCCTGTGCTCTGTCACGACGCGCTTATCCCTGCGGACGGATGAGCAAGGCAGTCAGTTTGTCCCGATCCCCGATGAATTCCACCCCCCGTTGGTTGGCTTCCAGATGGCGCAGGATTTTGTAGATCGTTTCGATTTCCGCCGGTGCTTGAACCGCTTGCGCTAATTCTTCGAGGGTGAGTCCGTGGGGATGCTCCCGCAGGGTTTTCAGCAAGCGGCGTTGCAGTTGCAAAATGGCACTGGCGGCTTTTTTGCCCGCTTCTACCCCCGGCTGATGGTAGGCATTGACGTTGATAAGCGAAGCATACAAACCCACCGCCCGTTCGTACAGGGCAATCAAGGCGGCCACGGTTTTGGGGGTGACGTCCCGCAGGGTAATGGTGATGGATTCGCGACCGTTTTCATACAGGGCCTGCCGGGTGCCCTGCAAAAAGCCAAAGAGATAATCGCCGGTGGTAATCCCCGGTTCGATTTCCCAATCCTCGCCGTCTCGGTCCTTGAGCACCTCGATAAACGTGACAAAAAAGTTATTTAATCCCTCGCGCAATTGCTGCACGTAGGCGTGTTGGTCGGTGGAACCTTTGTTGCCATAGACCGTGATGCCTTGGTGGACAACCCGGCCATCCAAATCCTTTTCCTTGCCCAGGGATTCCATGACCAACTGTTGCAAATAGCGGCTCAGCAGACTCAGGCTGTCTTTGTAGGGCAGGATGACCATGTCTTTGCGCCCGTGCCCCTGGCCTGCCGCATACCAGGCCAAGGCCAAAAGCGCTGCCGGATTTTGCCGCACTTCGGCGATGCGGGTGGCCTGGTCCATCTCCCGTGCCCCCCGCAACATCTCCCGGATGGGAATCCCCTGCAAGGCCGCCGGTACCAGCCCCACCGTCCCCAATTCCGAGGTGCGCCCCCCCACCCAGTCAAATATGGGGAAACGGGCCAGCCACCGCTCCTGTTGTGCCGTTTGGTCCAACTCGCTGCCGGGCATGGTCACCGCCACCGCCTGGGGGGCAAACAACCAGTCCCGCTGCCGAAACACCCGCTGCAGTTCCCGCATCCCGTTGCGGGGTTCGGGGGTGCTGCCGGATTTGGAGGTGACCAGAATCAAACTGGTGCGCAACCGGTCTCCCAAGGTCTGCACCAGGCGGTCAATGCCTGCCGGGTCCGTATTGTCAATGAAATGAATGGCTAAAGGCGGATGCACGGGGGCCACCGCCTGCGCCACAAACTGGGGACCCAGGGCAGAACCGCCAATGCCGATGGCCACCACATCGGTAAACCGTTCCCCCTGGGCGGTGCGGATTTCCCCTTGATGCACCTGCTGGGCAAACTGTTCGACCCGCTCGACCGACTCGCGAATATCCCGCTGGATTTCCGGGGTAGGCGCCAAATCCGGGTCCCGCAACCAGTAATGCCCCACCATGCGCTGCTCGTCGGGGTTGGCCATGCTGCCGCTTTCTAAAGCCGCCATATCCTGAAACGCCCGGACAAACCGCGGCTGGAGTTCCCGGTACAATTCGTCCGTTAGGCTATCGACCCGGCTGATATCCAAGTAGAATTCCAGGCCGCTGTGGTAATACAACCAGTCCTGATACCGCTGCCAGAGCGTCGGTGCCATGGCTGTCCCCCAACCAAACCCAGGCGGTTTTATCTTAACATCCCCCTGCCCAGCGTGCCGCCAACCGCAGGATTTGCCCTGCCAGGACTGCCGCCCCAAAGCCATTGTCAATGTTGACCACCGCCAGCCCCGGCGCGCAGCTATTGAGCATGGTCAGCAAGGGGGCCAAGCCCTGCCACTGCGCCCCGTAGCCAATACTGGTGGGCACGCCAATAACCGGCACCGAACTTAACCCCGCCACCACCGAGGGCAAGGCTCCTTCCATCCCCGCCACCACGATCAGCACATCGCAGGGCTGTATCTCCGGCCATCGCCGGAGCAACCGCTGAATTCCCGCCACCCCCACATCCCGAAAAGACCGGCTCTGAAACCCCAGATACTGCAGGGTCACCAGGGCTTCCTGCGCCACCTTTTGGTCTGCGGTTCCGGCGGTAATCACCCCCACCAACCCCGGCTGGCGCACCGTTGGGGTACCCAACAACAGGGTTTCCCCCACAGGGTCATAGGCCAACGCCCGACTGTCCAACTGACTTTGAACCACCTGGGCCACTGCCGGCGCAATGCGCGTTGCCAGCGCCAGGCCATGGCGTTCGTATATTTGCTGTAAGATGGCAGCAATTTGTTCTGGCGTTTTCCCCGACCCCCACACGACTTCAGGTACACCCGTGCGGGCGGCCCGCTCCCAGTCCAAATGGGCAAAATCACCAAGGTCAAACGGGCGCATAACCCCCAAAAATCGCCACACCAAACCATTGCCAGACCACATCCACCCCCACGAATCCCGCCGCCTGGAGCAATGCCAACTGGGTGGCCAGGGTCGCCACTTGGTCTTGGCTGGAGGTGCCGCAGGGTTGCACCACGCCCCGTTCCGGGAGGGGTTCGCAGGAGGTGCATTCCTGGCGCACCCGTTGGTACAAGGCGGCGCTGTGAGGATGGGGCGCCAGCACCGGGTCGGCATTCCAAAAGCAACCGCCCGGGCGCAGGTGGGCCAAAATCTGGCGGAACAATTGCCCTTTTAGAGCATCGCTCAGGTGGTGGATGGCCAGGGAAGACACACAGGCATCCACTGGGGCAATCGGGGGGAAATCCTGGGGGTTGAGCGCCCAGGCCCCGAAATCGGCGGTGATGAAGGTGGTCTGGGTTGGGGGTAATTTTGCCTGCGCCTGCTGGAGCATCGCCGGGGAATAGTCCATGGCAATAATATGCACCTGGGGCAGCCGTTGCCGAATCCGGGCGCTGAGATTGCCCGTGCCGCAGCCCAGGTCCAAGATGCGGCTGGCATCCGGGGGCACGCAGTAACTCAAGGCGGTCAAAAGCTGGTCATAATAGGGAAGCAACCGGCGGATGCCCTGGTCAAAGTCCTGGGCGTGGGCAAACACTTCCCCTGGGCGAATGGTGACCGACACGGTGACTCCTGATGTTTCCCCTTTACGACGATAACCCAACGGGGCATACCCCGGTGATGACCTACGGGTTGATCGCGGTGTGTGTGGTGGTTTTTGCCTACCAGGTGGGTTTGGAAGCGGCCGAACTGAAACCGTTTGTGCAGACCTGGGCGGTGATCCCGCGGGAGTTGTTTGCCCATTTTGACCGGGAGTGGTTTACCCTGGTAAGTTCGCAGTTTCTGCACGGCGGCTGGGGGCATCTGGTGGGCAATATGTGGTTTTTGTGGCTGTTTGGCAACAATGTGGAAGATGTCCTGGGGTGCTGGCGGTTTTTGGGGTTTTATTTGCTCTGCGGCGTGGTGGCGGCGTTGGTGCAAGCGGGGGTGACGGCGGGTTCAGGTATCCCGCTGATTGGTGCCAGTGGGGCGATTGCCGGGGTGATGGGGGGCTATATCGTGCGGTTTCCCCACGCCCGGATTCATACCCTGGTGGTCCTGGTGGTGTTTATCACGGTGATGCGGATTCCGGCGGTGGTGTATTTGGGGTTGTGGATTGTTTTTGAGACCCTGCGGGCGGCGGCGACCGAACCGGGGGTGCCGGGGATTGCCTATCTGGCCCACGTGGCGGGGTTTTTGGCCGGGGCGGTGCTGTTGCCCCTGTGGCCAGAACGGCGGGATTGATTTGGCGGTAAGATGGAAGCGCAGGGTTTTCCCCGCGATTGCCCATGCAGGCTGTGGAACTGACGGATGCACCGGTGGCCTTGGCTGAGGCGAACCGGATTTTGGTGGTGGAAGATGAGGACTTGATTCGGGAAATGTTGCACCTTTCCCTGACAGAGGAAGGTTATTGTGTGACGGCGGTGGCCGATGGGCGGGCGGCCTTGGAGTTGTTGTTGCAAACGGAACCGACCCAACCGGCGCCGCCGTTTGATCTGGTGGTGTTGGATTTGATGTTACCCCAGGTCAACGGCCTGGATTTGTGTCGTTTGTTGCGGCGGCAGGGCAACGCTACCCCGATTTTGATCCTCAGCGCCCGCGGCAGCGAAACCGACCGGGTGTTGGGGCTGGAGGTGGGAGCGGACGATTATTTGGTCAAACCGTTTAGCACGCGGGAGTTGATCGCCCGCTGTCGCGCCCTGTTGCGGCGGCAAAAACAAAATTATCTGCCCCAGCCGACGGTATTGCACTACAAGGAGATTTATCTTTATCCCCAGCAGTGCCGGGTGACGGTGCGGGGAGAACCGGTGAATTTGTCCCCCAAGGAGTTTCGCCTGCTGGAGCTGTTTATGAGTTATCCCCGCCGGGTGTGGTCGCGGGAGAGTTTGTTGGACCGGGTGTGGGGGCCGGATTTTGTGGGGGATAGCAAAACCGTGGACGTGCACATTCGCTGGTTGCGCCAAAAACTGGAGCGGGACCCCAGCCACCCAGAATACATCCTGACGGTGCGGGGCTTTGGCTACCGCTTTGGGTGATGCAATGGCTACAGGCATGGGGCAAGGTGTTGCGGCGTAGGTGGCAGCCCCAGGTACGTCCGCCGGATTTGCCCTGGGCGGAGATGATCGAGTGTCTTCCCTATGGCTGTCTGGTGGTGGATGAGGAAAACCAACTGCTCTTGTGCAACCCGGCAGCGCGAGAACTGCTGTGTTTGCACCGCTGGTCACCGGACCAACCCCGCCTGCTTTTGGAATTGGTGCGCTCGTATGAACTCGACCAACTGATCCAGCGCACCCGCAGCCAGAGCACCCCCTGTACGGAAGAATGGGTTTTTTACCCGCCTCCTGCGGAAGCGGCGCCCGCCCCGCTTGCCCTGCGCGCTATAGCCCAACGCCTGTCCCAAGGGCAGGTGGTGGTGTTTTTGGAAAACCGCCAAACGCTGTGGGAACTGACCCAGGCGCGGGAACGGTGGGTCACCGATTTAACCCACGAACTGAAAACCCCCCTGACGGCCATGCAACTGGTCGCCGAAGCCTTGCATCAACGCCTCGAACCCCCTTTGCAAACCTGGGTCACCCGCTTGCAAGGGGAACTGGAACGTTTGATTCAACTGGTCCACAATTGGCTGGAAGTGGCGCAAGGGCGTCGTTCGGTGCGCAACCCGACCCCTGTGGACATCGCCGCGTTGGTCCACAGCGCCTGGCAAACCCTAGAACCCCTGGCGCAACGGAAAAAGCTCCGCCTGGATTACACAGGGCCGCCCCACCTTTGGGTGCAAGGGGATGAATTGCGCCTGTATCGGATGTTGTGCAATGTGCTGGATAACAGCATCAAATACAGCCCCCCAGAGGGCGCGATCCAGGTCACGTTGACCCCCCAGCCATCCCAACACCAGGTGCATATTGACGTGATTGACCAGGGGCCGGGCTTTCCCGCCGCCGACTTGCCCCACCTGTTCGAGCGCTTTTACCAAGGGCAACAGCATTCCCCCTGCTCTGAAAGCGGCACGGGACTGGGATTGGCCATTGTCCGCCAAATTGTCGTGGCCCACGGGGGAGATGTGCAGGCGCGCAACCATCCCACCACCGGCGGCGCTTGGCTGCACATTCAACTGCCCTGGACCGCAGAATCTTTGGCAGAAGCGGAAACCGACCGGAGCGACCGATAGTACAAGGTGCCCACAATACCCAAAAACCCCCCATACGCCAGCGCCTGCAGCAGGTACAGGTGGTCCCGATAACCGAGCAGCACCTTGAGCAGCAATCCCGGCCCTTGTCCATCCGGCAGCCAAGCAGACGTATCCCAAACCAGCACCCCCAGCCCTGCCCCCGCCGTTGCCACCGCCTTACTCAGATGCCAGAGCGCGCTGACCAACAGGCCGCCCACAATCAGCAACAGGCCGCTGCCCATGACCAGAAAGAATTGGCGCAACGGCAAGCGCATCCCCAGCCCAAAGAGCAGGTAACCCACCAGCACCGCACCGACGACCCCTGCCATGGCCCCTGTAAGCGGTAGCCACCCTTGCTGAAACTGGGCGCCGATAAATATCACCGTCTCCATCCCCTCGCGCAACACCGCCGCCAGGACAATCAGCCCCACCCCCCAGCCCTGGCGTTGCGCCGCCACCTCTTGCCGGATGACCCCCGCCATTTCCCGTCCCTGCCGGGTCATCCACAGCAACATCCAGGTCAACAACCCGGCAGCCAACAGTTCCAAACCCGCCTCCACCCCGTACTGCACCCGCGGACGCATCTGGGTCAGATGCTGCAACCCCACCACCAACAGCCATCCCCCCGCCAGACTGCAACCGACGCCGCCAACCACGCCCGCGCCCACCCAGGGGTACAAATCCCGACGCCGGGTTTGGGCCAAAACGGTCACCACGATCCCCACCACCAACGCCGCTTCCACCCCCTCCCTCAGCGTGACCAGCACACTGGGCAACGCCAAGGCCCAATCCCCTGGCCAAGCGATGCCAAACCCCCTCACTGCCATCTCCCCCTCAATACACCGCTACACCGGGAAAGCGCTGCGCCGCCTGCACCCGTTCCCCACAAGTGCGGGGCGTGGGAAAAATTTTACCGGGATTGGCCAGGTGGTCCGGGTCAAACGCCCGCCGGAGCTGCTGCATCGTCTCCAAATCCGCCGGGGAAAATAAATCGCTCATGTAACACCGCTTTTCTACCCCCACGCCATGCTCCCCGGAAATACTGCCCCCCGCTTGGATGCACCGTTGGAGAATTTCCCCCCCCAGCCGTTCTACCGCCTCGAGCGCCCCCGGCACCGACTGGTCAAACAAAATCAACGGGTGCAAATTCCCATCCCCGGCGTGAAACACATTGGCAATCCGATAGCCCCACGCCCGGCTTAGCCGCTCAATCTCCTGCAAAATCCAGGGCAACTGACTGCGGGGCACCACCCCATCCTGCACGTAGTAATTGGGACTGATGCGCCCCATCGCCGCAAACGCCGCCTTGCGCCCCCGCCAGAGTTTGTCCCGTTCCTGGGGGTCGGTTGCCACCTGGATGCCCCGCGCCCCGTTGGCCTGACACCAGGCCCGCACCTGCGCCATCGCCTCGGCCACCTCCCCCGCCAACCCGTCGAGTTCCACCAGCAAGACCGCACCCGCGTCCCTGGGGTAACACCCGGTGGCCACCACATCCTCCACCGCATTAATGCTCAGTTGGTCCATAATTTCCATCCCTGCGGGAATAATCCCTGCGGCAATGATGGCCGACACCGCCGCCCCCGCCTGCGCCACCGTCGGAAAATCCGCACACAACACCTGCACCGTCTCCGGGGCCTTGAGAATGTTGAGCGTCACCTCCGTGACAATCCCCAGCGTCCCCTCGGAACCCACCACCACCCCTGTCAGGTCATAGCCGGGCTGTTCCGGCACCATCCCCCCCAATTCCACCACCTCGCCCAGCCCCGTCACCAGGGTCAACCCCAGCACATGGTTGGTCGTCACCCCGTACTTGAGGCAATGCACCCCGCCGGAATTTTCCGCCACATTGCCCCCCACCGAACACACGCTCTGGCTCGACGGGTCAGGCGCATAGTAAAACCCCTGGCCGCTGACCGCCTGCGTCACCCAACTGTTGATCACCCCCGGCTGCACCACCACCCGGCGGTTGGGCACATCCACCGCCAGAATCTGCCGCATCATCGCCGTCACAATTAGCACCGCCTGTTCTTCCGGCAGCGCCCCCCCCGACAGCCCCGTACCGGCCCCCCGCGGCACAAAGGGAATCCCGTATTTGCGGCAAATTTGGATGGCCGCCTGCACCTCCGCCGTCGTTTTGGGCAACACCACCAGCGGCGGGCGTTGGCGATAGCTGGTCAACCCATCGCACTCATACACCAGCAACTCTTCCCGCCGCCGCACCACCCGTCGGGGTTCCAGACAACGGGCCAATTCCGCCGCCACCTGTTCCCAGTCCACCCCTAAGGCACCCCCGTTAGGTTCGCCGGGTCGTACATAAACCGCAACGCCTCTTCCTCCAAGCGATGCACCAAATAGGGTTCCAACACGCTCCCGTGCCGCAGGGCCGCCAAATAGCCATCGAGGTACAACCGCAGTTCATCCAGGGAATACCCCCGCTGGCGCAATTCCACCAGGGCATCCGTCAAGCGCTGATAGAAACGAATCGCCCGTGCGTCCTGCCACATGACCCCCTCCCGGCAACCGCCGCCCTGCCCCTAACTCTTTCTTATTGTACTGAATTCTCTCTTTACGTTTGGCGGCCCTGGGCAGGCGTCTGGACGCTGCCGTGCACATTATTCCTGACGAAATATCTCGCTTCCTAACCAACCCATTCCCAGGGCCTGCTGGCTGGGCGTCGGCTGGGCCATCGGGACAAGCTGATACCGTTCTGGCACCGGTTCCGCCAACGTCACCTCCACCTGCCGCCATTCCTCCCGCCGAAACACCGCCACGGTCACCCGTTGCCCTGGCGTGAACTCCCGCAACTGCTCCGGCCAGCGCTCCCGCCGCACCCGTTGTCCGGCCACCATCACCAATTCATCCCCTGGGTCAATCCCGGCCCACCAGGCTGGGGAATGGCGCACCACCTGTTTCACCACACAGCACCCCGGTTCCAACGTAATCCCCAAAAACGGCGTTGGTTCCAGAAGCGGTCGCAACTCCAAGCCAAAATCCGCCAGGGCTGCCGCCAAGGGCAAAGGCGTTAACCCCGTGATGTAATCCCGCCAAAAATCGGTCACCTCCTCTGCCAACACCGCCGCCACCGTAGCCTGCAACTGCTCAGGGGTAAACCCCATGCCCGAACAGCCAAACTCCCGCCACAGGGCCTGCATCACATCATCAAAAGAACGCTGATTGGCATATTTGTGGCGAATCTTCAAATCCAGCAACAAGGTCACCAACGCCCCTTTCACGTAATAAGAAATTTGACTATTGGGGCTATTGCCATCCCGGCGGTAGTATTTAATCCAAGCATCCCAACTTGCCTCGCTCAAACTTTGCACCTCCCGCCCCGGCGTTTGGTAGTAACGGGTAATTTCTGCCGCCAACAATTCCAAAAAAGTGTGGGCATCGTAAAGCCCCGCCCGCCAGGGCATCACCAAATCGTAATAACTGGTGGTTCCTTCACAAAACCACAGGGACGTGGTGTACTGCTCCCGGTCGTAGTCGTAGGGGATAAATTCCCGGGGTTGCAACCGTTTTACATTCCACGCATGGAACAACTCATGGGCCACCAAATTCAGAAATTTTTGATATTTGTGCCGGTCACGCAGCCCCGACGAACTATAAATTAAGGCGCAGCAATTTTTATGCTCCAACCCACCGTAGCCCTGGGTAGTTAAATGCAAGAAAAAAACATACCGTTGATAGGGCAAACCCCCAAACAGCGCCGCCTCCGTGGTGATGATTTGGGTAATATCCCGACGCAACCGGTCCACCTCACAGGTTAAGGGACCCGCTACCGCCAAACGATGGGGAACATCCGCGACCACAAAATCCTCAATAAGCACATGCCCCGTGACGATAGGGCTATCGACGAGGGTGTCGTAATCCGTGGCCAGAAAGCGGTGTGGGTCCAAGGGGTCCAACGCGGTCACAACCGGCCAATGTTCCTGCGGGGGAACCACCACAATTTCACTGGCCTGGTGTCGCCATTGAGGAATGTATAAAAACGTCGCCGCCCCATGAATATAAACGTACTGTTCATCGACGTAGTTGGTGCGCACAGATAATTCATTGGCATACAGGTAATACTGCACCTGAATTTCCGATACGCCCGCTGTGCAAATTTGCCAGTGATTTTTACTGACTTTTTGCCACGCCAACCCCCCCTGCACCTGCAATTGTTCCAGATGACGGGCGTATTCCCGCACCAGATAGGAACCGGGCGTCCACACCGGCAATTTCAGGTCCAGTACCGGCCCTGCCCACCCCGAAATGTGCATCTGCACCAGCAAATAATGGGTCGCCGGATGCGGGGCAGAAACCTGATAGCGAATGGGCATGGGGCTATGTTCCACCTGGGGATTGGTGACCAAAATGCGCGTTGACACCTTGTCCTGACCCCAACGCCCCCCTCCCCAGACCAACCCTACTCCAACCGCTCAAAATCGCTCCCGGCCGTTCCCGCCGTCACCGCCCCCGGATTCGTACTCCGCCGGTACACTTCCGCCCCCATCTGGCTCAGGCTTTGGTTCAACTGGTGCAACTCCCGGCGGAAATCGTCTAAAGACACCTGAGAGTCTGCCATCAACCGGCGAATCCGCCCCACCCGCGCCGCCGCTTCCGACTTCACCGCCTCATTAATGTACATCCCATGCTCCCGCAGCGTGGTTTCGTACGTCGCCAACAGGGCATCCGCCTGATTTTTCAACTCCGCCAATTCCCGCCGTCTCTGGTCCAACTCCGCATTGAACGTCGCCTCCAACGTCATGCGTTTAATTTCTTCCGCGCTCAAACCCCCGGTGTTGGTCAACCGCACCGACTGACTGCGCCCGGTGCCCTTGTCCATCGCCGTCACCTGCAAAATGCCGTTGGCGTCAATTTCAAACGTCACCTCAATCTGGGGCACCCCCCGCGGCGCTGGCGGAATACCCGTAAGCTCCAACCGCCCCAAACTCTTGTTGTCCGCCGCCATCGGGCGTTCCCCTTGCAAAATATGCACCTCCACCACCGTCTGGTTGTCCGTCGCCGTGGAAAACACCTGGGAGCGGCTGGTGGGAATGGTGGTATTGCGCTCGATAATCCGGGTAAACACCCCGCCCAAGGTCTCAATCCCCAACGACAAGGGCGTCACATCCAACAGCAACAGGTCCTTGACCACCTCATTCTTGCCCAGAATCCCCGCCTGCACCGCCGCCCCGATCGCCACCGCCTCATCGGGATTCACCGACTTTTCCGGCGCCTTGCCGTCAAAATACTCCTGGATGGCCCGCTGCACCGCCGGAATCCGCGTCGAACCCCCCACCAACAAAATCCGGTCAACATCCCGCGGCTTCAGCCCCGCATCCCGCAGCGCCTGCCCCACCGGGTCCAACGTCGCCTGCACCAAATGCCGGGTCAACTCCTCAAATTTCGCCCGCGTCAATTCCACATCAATATGCTTGGCACCCGTCGCATCCGAGGCAATAAACGGCAGATTAATGTTCGTGACCTTGGCGCTCGATAGCTCAATTTTGGCCTTTTCGGCCGCCTCCCGCACCCGCTGCAAAGCCATCTTGTCCTCGCGCAGGTCAATCCCTTCCTGCTCCTGGAACTCCCGCAACAACCAATCCACCAAACAGGCATCAAAGTCATCCCCGCCCAGGTGGTTGTTGCCCGCGGTGGCAATCACCTCAAAAATGCCATCCCCTATCCGCAAAATCGAGACGTCAAACGTCCCACCCCCCAGGTCAAACACCAAAACCGTCTGCTCCTGGTCCTGCTTGTCCACCCCAAAGGCCAACGCCGCCGCCGTCGGTTCGTTGATAATCCGCAACACCTCCAACCCGGCAATCGTCCCCGCATCCTTGGTGGCCTGCCGCTGGGCATCGCTAAAATACGCCGGCACCGTGATGACCGCCTGGGTCACCGGCTCCCCCAAAAAATGCTCCGCATCCTGCTTCAACTTCTGCAAAATAATGGCGGAAATTTCCTGCGGCGTGTACACCT
>Ga0197142_1001174_pt1 | contig 24269 bp, 21 predicted proteins | sample GBS60_MetaG_FD_148614 | JGI IMG/M metagenome (GOLD analysis project Ga0197142, IMG submission 148614) | Sediment microbial communities from Great Boiling Springs, Gerlach, Nevada, United States - GBS 60_MetaG | ecosystem: Environmental > Aquatic > Thermal springs > Hot (42-90C) > Sediment... | reverse complement strand
GGATGATTGGTTGGGGTAACTATTACGATGTCCGTGATGTGGTCAGCAAAGAGTGGGGGCGGATCGTACAAATTGCCCGGCCCGCTCGTGGTGATCTGAGTTTTGCTATCATTAGCGGTGAGCAAGCGGTACTAATCGATCCGCTGCGCCATATCAATGTATACCGCGAGCTGATTGATCACGCCGGGGCGAAACTCACGCTCATCCTCGATACGCACGTCCATGCTGATCATATCAGCGGCGGGCCGGCGCTGGCAAAAGAGACCGGTGCACCGTACTACATTCATCCTTACGACGCCATTCATCCAATCGATATGTTGCCGGCGGTGATTGCCTACGAACCGCTACGGGATGGACAGGTGTTCCAGATCGGTCAGGTGCGAATTACAACAATTTGGTATCCTGGTCATACCCTCGGTCAAGTCAATTTCCTGGCCGAAACACCTGATGGTGGGCGCTATCTCTTCACCGGTGACGGTATCTTCTTACGCTCGTTCGGACGCCCCGATCTGGGTGGAAAAGGCGAGGCGTGGACGCCAATCCTCTACCGCAGTATGTTCGAGTGGCTGCCGCGTCATTTAACCGATGATACGGTCATTCTGCCTGCCCACTTCAGTACACTCGAAGAGGATGCTGGCAATGGTATTTTTGCTGCACCGTTTGCACAGGTACGCGCTCAGAACGATAGCCTACAACCGCGCTCGCTCGAAGAGTTCACTACCTTCGTGTTGAGCCACCTGCCGGTCTTCCCGCCAGAGTACGTTGAGATCAAGCGGGTGAACATCGGTCTGGTTGAGCCGTGTGAAGGCAAGGCCAGCGAGCTTGAGCTAGGCAAGAATATTTGTGCATTGGCCGGGTAGACGTTATACAATAAGGAGAAGCAACGGCGGTAGGTGCATTACCACCGCACCACCGTCGGCAATTCATAGGGAGGAGAAACATTATGCCGCATTTCGATCAGACACTCGACGTAAAGGGGGCCAAGTGCCCAATGCCACTGGTCAAGAGCCGCAAGGCGATTGCTGAATTGCCGGTAGGGCAGGTCTTGCAGGTCATCTCAACTGATCGCGGGTCGGTGGCCGATTTTCAAGGATGGGCCAAGACTGCTAAAAATGTCGAACTGATTGCGCAAGAGACTGTGCAAGAGAATGGACAGGAACTGTACATTCACTACCTGCGGCGCACGGCCTGATAGGAAAATTTCAGCGTAGGAAGGAAACCTATGTCAACTTCAACGACAGAAGTAGTTGATACGCAGGCGCTGCTGGCCCGGATTACGGAACTTGAGCAGCGAGTAGCGGCACTTGAGCAATCACCGGCCCAGGGGATTGAAGATCGGTTGGCGATGGTAGTTTTCTCTGGTGATCTCGATAAGGCCATTGCCGCGTTTATAATCGCTACTGGTGCTGCCTCAATGGGCCTGGAAGTGAGCATGTTCTTCACCTTCTGGGGGATCAGTGCAGTAAAGAAACAGAAGGTCTTCAGCGGCAAGAACATCCTCGAACAGGGCTTCACCGCGATGCTCCCTGGCAAACTGGGTGAGCTTGGTCTGTCGCAGATGAATTTCTTCGGCATTGGTGCGCAGATCATCCGGAATCTGATGAAGAAGCACGACGTAGCGTCGCCGGAAGAACTCTTCGCAATGGCCCGCGATCTGGGAGTGCGGATGGTTGTGTGCGACATGTCGCGTGAACTGCTCGGTATCAAAGATGAAGAGCTGGTAGAGGGTCTAGAGACCGGTGGTGTCGCTACCTTCCTTGGTGACGCTGCCCGTGCTAAAGTAACCTTGTTTATCTAAAAATCTGGTAAACGCAACCTGGATTATTGATCGGCGACGGCGCGATCACCGCTCAACGAGCGCGCCGTCGTTTATTGTGAAAGGATAAAGCGAATGTTTCGTCAACTATTTCGTAACCTGCGTGAAGCACAGCAGAATCAGGTCGCAACGATGACGGTGCAAGAGTTGAAGACCCAATTGGAAGCCCACGCCCCAATAGTGCTGGTTGATGTGCGTCAGCCAGAGGAATTTGCTTACGATGGTCATGTCGCCGGAGCGCGCTTGCTACCTTTGCCGGTACTGGCAATGCGGTTAAACGAACTTCCGAAAGACCAGCCGATTGTCTGTATCTGTCGTTCAGGAAATCGCAGTCAGGTGGCCTGTGAAATGCTCCAACGCTATGGCTTTACCAATGTTACCAACGTTGTGGGTGGGATGATCGCCTGGCAACGCGCCGGTTATCCGGTCAATCGTCAGTCGTAGGATACACAGAAGGAGAGACAGCCGGAGTGAGTACCCTTTCGGCGCACAGGACGGCCGTCTCGCCTCGTATGGTCGATCTACTAGAAACGATAGGATATGGACACCGTTATGCAACACCAGACTACTTGCAACGCTCTCCAACAGCAAACCGAAGTTGCACCGTTGCGCAGTTATGCAGTCACCGACCGCGTTTTACTGGCAGCACAACCACAGCCAGAAGACTGGCAACGCTTTGTTGAGGCCGGGTATCAGACAGTTCTCAATATTCGGAGCGACCCTGAACGGGCAGCCGCTCAGGCGGTAGCGGCCCGTGCAGTGGGGCTACGTTATATACATGCACCCTGGCCAGCCTATGAACTCGAGCCTGAGCATCTCGCCGAGTTTGCACGTATTGTCGAAGATCCGGCTACCGGTAAACTTGTGTTCCACTGTCGGAGTGCCACTCGGGTGGGCTTGATCTGGATGCTCTACCGGATGGTGCAGCAAGGTTGGAGCCGTGAGCAGGCCGAGGCCGAATTACGTGCCGCCGGTTACGATGATGATGCTATCGAGACATTTGATTTTTGCGCGAGCGATTTCTTTGAACGGTTCAATCCGCAGCAGAGGTAGGGGAGTGTTATGACACCCGTTTCAGCCCGGCAGCCTGGTGTACACGCTGCGCTGTTAGCGGCAATCTATCGATACCTTCCATTTCTCAACTGGCTGCGCCATTACCGTCGTGAACATCTACCGAGCGATGTCGTGGCAGGGATTGTGACAGCCATTATGCTCATCCCGCAGAGCATGGCCTACGCCCAGTTGGCCGGTCTGCCTCCCCAGATCGGCCTCTACGCCTCAGTTGCACCGCTCGTTGTATATGCCTTGCTTGGTACTTCCGGGCAGCTTTCCGTAGGGCCGGTGGCTATTACCTCATTGCTGGTGTTTAACGGGGTGAGTACGCTGGCCGATCCGGGGAGCGAGCGGTATCTGCAACTAGTGCTCTTACTGGCCTTCATGGTCGGTGCAATGAAACTGACGTTAGGTGTACTGCGGTTAGGCGCGATTCTGAACTTTATCTCGCATCCAGTCCTGACGGCTTTTACCAGTGCTTCGGCACTGATCATTGCGGTTGGTCAGTTGAAATATATTCTCGGTTACCGCATTGGCGGTGAACATCTGCACGAAACCATCGTACAGGCTATCGCTGGCTTAAGCCAGATAAATCTGGTCACGTTCACCATCGGGTTGTTGAGTATCGTTCTGCTCGTCTTCTTCCGGCAGGGCTTGCGTCCGCTTTTGCGCCGCGTCGGTTTGCCACCATTGGCAGTGACACTGATCGTCAGCGGTGCACCACTCTTAACCGTCATTTTGGGTATTCTGGTTGTGCAAGGATTGCAGCTCGATCAGTCTGCCCGCGTTGCTGTGGTGGGTGCGATTCCGCCCGGTATTTCGCCGATAAGTGTACCGCCGTTCGGGATGACCGACATGCAGGCGCTCTTACCGACAGCACTGACAATTGTCCTGGTAAGCGTCGTCGAGTCGATTGCTGTGGCAAAGGCGTTAGCCAGTAAACGACGACAAGCTATCGATCCCGATCAGGAGTTAGTTGCCCTGGGTGCAGCGAACATCACCGCCAGCTTCTTCAGCGGCTATCCGGTTACCGGTGGCTTTGCCCGCTCGGTCGTTAATGCCCAGGCTGGTGCGATCACCGGTCTGGCGTCGCTGGTAACAGCCCTTGGAATCGCGGTGATCTTGCTCTTTTTCACACCGATCTTTTACTACCTGCCGCAAGCTGTGCTGGCGGCGACAGTTATTGTGGCTGTTATCGGCCTGGTAGATCTGCAAGAACCGCTGCGCATCTGGCGTACCAATCGTGGCGATGCGTTTACCTGGCTTATCACCTTTCTGGGTGTGCTCACCCTGGGTATCGAAAACGGTATCTTTGCCGGCGTTGCTTCGGCCCTAATCCTCTACCTGTGGCGGACCAGTCGTCCACATATTGCGATTGTTGGTCGCCTTGGCAATAGCGAGGTATACCGCAACGTTGAGCGCCATCAGGTCAAGACCTGGCCACACGTTGTGGCAGTACGGGTTGATGAAAGTCTCTACTTTGCTAACACGCGCTATCTTGAGAGTGCGTTGTTGCAGATCGTTGCCGAACGACCAGAGGTGAAACATCTGGTATTGATCGGTTCAGCTATCAACTTTATTGACTCGAGTGCCCTCCACACCCTTGAACATCTTATCGATGAACTACGTGATGCCGGGGTTGAGTTTCACCTGGCTGACATTAAGGGACCGGTGATGGATCGGCTCAAACAGTCGGAGCTAATCAATAAAATCGGTTACGATCATATCCATATGACAACCCACGCCGCAATGCTGGCCCTGGGATGTAACGATTAAGGGTGTATCACAATGCAACACGCTTTCAAATTCGTTGCGCTGTTCGTATTCGCCATCTTAACTGCGTGTGGGGCATCTACGACCCTCCCCAGTGCAACGTCCACTCCAAAAGAGATAACCGTGGCTCAGTTGAAGACCATGCTTGATCAGAACGAAAACTTCTTGCTGCTTGATGTGCGGACTCCCGCCGAATTCGTGCAAGATGGACGAGTTGCACAATCAACACTTATTCCCTTGCAAGAGCTTGAACAGCGCTTGAATGAACTACCTACCGATAAGCCGATTGTCTGTATTTGCCGGTCGGGGAATCGCAGTGCTACGGCGTGTGACCTGCTAAGGTCACGCGGCTACGAGGCAATTAACGTTGCCGGTGGTATGCGAGCATGGAAAGCTGCTGGATATCCGATAGTATTCGGCCAGTGAGCGCACCAGTCGTTCTCTCTGGAAGATGCAAATCGTAGCGCACGAGATGCCGTGCCCTCGAAGTGTTCAAAGTTTCCGGTTTTCGGTGATGCTTAGTACCTATCCGAATATCTCGTCATCACGTCCACGACGGATGAACCCTGTCGATGGAAGAAACACGATTGACGACTAGCCTGATGCCGACGGGAACCCATGTTGGGTTATGATACCGCACAGGGCGAGACGCTGTCTCGCCCCTCCTTCTTTTCGTGCCACAGGCGGGTATCAGGTGTAAACCCTGCATGCCATCGTACCAATCAGCGACCCACACGCTCGGAAAAAAATCATTCTCCTCACGATAGCCTGGGCCGAAACTTATAACCGTACACTAAGACGCCATCCTCACCGGTATCCATTAACCGTCGTGTGACCATCTCAACCGGCATACCAATTGTGAGTTCTGATTCGTCGCAATCAGTGAGCTGTGCGGTCACCAGCGGGCCTTCTTCTAACCGCACCAGTGCTACCGGATAGACCCCAAAGCTGGCAAATCCTTCTGGTGCCTGTCGTAGCACACTAAAGCTGTAGATTTCACCCCGTCCACTCAATTGATACGGCTCCCAATCGTTGGGGTCTTCATCGAGAGCCGGTGGCTGAGGCGGAAAGCGTACCTCACCAGTGTGGCGATGACGTTGTCCTTCAAGACGATAGCGGGGCACACGATCCCGCCAGTGTCGCGCTATTTTCATGGTGCAAAACCCCCTACAAAGATCGCGAGAGTAGCAGCAAGGCCAATCGCGATACACCAGAAGAAGAGACCAATGACCAGCAGGATGATCGAAATATAGAGCGCCTTCTGCGATGGCAGGTTCATCCCAGACTGGATTGCCAAATAATTGAGATAAATCCCGTAAATGACCAAGGCTAGTGAAAGGATCCAGCCCACAAATGGGATAGAAGATACAATAAATTGGGCCACAGATAACGGTGACGAGAAGAGGGAGATACCCCAGGCCAATTCGCCAAAGCTGCCAGTACCACCAAAGGCCCGACCTAGCAGGTAAATAAAACCCCAAATCACTAATGAGCCGATAATTGTGCCAAAGATCCCTCCGAAGACAGTAAAAATTGGATTGGATTGCTGAGCGATGGTTGTCTCGATCACATCTGGGGGTAACCCTTGAGCCTCAAGTTGCGCTCGAAGTTCCCCTATCTGAAAAGGGGATGTGATAGCCGAAATAATCCCATTGATAACACTGGCAATGGCCGCATAGATCAATGCCCAACCAAGATTATCCCGCTCGTGCCGCTCGAACGTTTGTACCGACGGATTGGTAAGAACTGCAACGCTACCGTTAATCATCTCTTGAATCATGGGGTATGCTCCTGTATTGCAAACAGCGGAAGCAGCCATATTGTACCCCACGCAACGAATATTGTGAAGAGGATGGCTCAGGATTCGCGAATCAGGACATGGCTAACTGCCGTTGTACCAATACCTCCGAGCGATTGTGCGAACCCAACACGAGCGTTGGTCACCTGAGTAGCACCGGCCTGACCACGAAGTTGTTGGGCAATCTCGATTACCTGATAGATACCGGTTGCGCCACCGACATCGCCACGTGCTTTGTAACCACCTGCCGTCGCAATCGGTGTCTTTCCGCCTGGGGTAATCGCCCCCTCGGCAGCATGACGCGGAGCAGTACCGGTTTCGTAACAGCCGATTGCCTCAAGAGCCAGAGTTGCCGCTATTCCATGAGGGTCAGTCAATTCCCACACATCAACATCACCGACACCTAAATGAGCGCGACCAAGTGCAATGTGGGCGCTGGCGCGGGCTGCACTCAGATCGAGTGGATTCCGTCGCCGGTGCAAGGCTGGATGGTCGGTCGCAACTGCTGCACCGGCAATGCGGATTCGCACCCCATCAAGCTCACGGGCCAGATTCTCGTTCACAATCAATAATGCAGCAGCGCCATCGGCCAGCGTACTACAATCGAGCATATTGATCGGTGAGGCGATCTGGGCCGCCTTTCGGTATTTACTGGCATCTATCGGAAAGCGATACAGTGCCAGCGGATTCTTCGCGCCGTTGGTATGAGCGTTGATCGGGAAGGGGGCAAAGGCATCAGCAGAGTAGCCGTATTCGTACATATAGCGACGCATAAGCATGGCCCACTGCGCGGTCAAGGTTACACCGTGCATTGCCTCTTCGTTGCTATCGGTTGCCATTGCTTGGGCCGCTTCGATTTCGTCTTCAAGGTGATCGGTAACCTTCTCAACCCCGATCACCAACGCGACCGGTAACCCATGCTGTACTGCCTGCACCGCCTGATACAGCGCTAGTGCACCGCTCGCACCGGCGGCTTCAACGCGCAGAGCCGGAATTGAGGCTGACAGACCTAATATGCCGGCCAGATATGCGCCAAGTTGACCCTGCCCGTACAACTCCTCGCTGTAGGCACTACCAACGTAGAGGGCGCCAATGTGATGCGGAGCAATACTTGGGACGTTCATCAGTGCAGTACGCGCTGCTTCGCTCGCCAGATCGGCCAAACTGCGCTGATAATGCTCACCAACGGCGGTTGCGCCCATCCCTGCAATATAGACATTTGACATAATAGACCTCTTGTCTTATCCCATCACCAGCTTGCCACGCCATTTGGCGTAGATAGCGTAATCAATCATCACTGCCCGCTTCAGATATGTAGCTGTAAGTGGTGCTCGTTCGCGGCGTTCCAGAACTGCCTCGGTAACGGTTAGGGCATAGGCATCGGAACCGGCGCCACTGCCATAAGTCGTCATAAAGATCGTATCACCTGGTTGAGCGATATCGAGGATTGCACAGAGACCTATGAGAGCTGCCCCCGAATAGGTATTGCCGATCTGTGGACTGAGCAACCCGGGCGCTATTTGCCGATCGGTGAAACCGAGTCGTTTCGCAACTGCTTGAGGAAACTTGGCGTTGGGCTGGTGAAAAACAGCATAGGTGAAGTCGGCAGCCGTGCGACCTAACTGCCGTAGTAATTCACCGGCTGCTGATTGAATCTGGTGGAAGTAGGCCGGTTCACCGGTGAAGCGATTGCCGTGCACTGGGTACGGACGATCAGCGCGTCGGTAGAAGTCGGGAGTATCGGTGACATACGAGATCGTGGCATCGACGGTTGCCAATGCCTCTTCCGCCGGGCCAACGATCAGGGCAGCGGCACCAGCAGAAGCAGTATACTCCAGGGCATCACCGGGACGACCCTGCGCGGTATCGGCGCCGATTGCCAGTGCGTAACGTTGCATTCCACTGCCTACCAATGCCATTGCGGCAGTTAATGCCTCGGAACCGGCCTTACAGGCAAATTCCCAGTCGGCAGCGCTTACCCACGGACCTGCCCCTAGCGCATCTGCAACAACTGTTCCTGATGGTTTTACACTGTACGGATGGCTTTCGCTCCCAATCCACACTGCTCCCAGCGCTGAAGCTGGGATGGCGGCGCGGGCAAGTGCGTTACGCGCTGCTTCGATAGACATCGTAATTGTATCTTCATCAGGGCCGGGCACACTCTTAGCTTCAACTGGCGTACCGCTTTGTCCGTCCGTCCAGATTCGGGCTATTTCACGAGCCGCAATCCGGTAGCGTGGGATGTATGTCCCGTACCCAATAATGCCAACCGGCTGTTGTGGTTTCATCATGAGAGATGCTCCGTGCTGATATTCAAGGCATATTATGACGTTGCTCGCCGCTCAGCGACGAACATGTATTGCAACCGGCTCACAATATCTGATTGCTGACAATTCAGGGTGAACAGCGCGGCATTGCGCTCTTCAGATGAATGGCGGCCTGCTGAAATTCATATACAGGCCGCCAGAGTCATCGGATTAGTTACAGGTGGGATCGCCGACGCGCCGTCCTTCAAGCTCGGCGATAATCTCTTCGGCGCGAGTCAGCTTGATATTGCGTTCAGCCACCATTCGCCGGGCAACTTCATCGACCAGCGTGCCACTAGCGCCAGCGGCCATCGCAATCTGACGGGCATGTAAGCTCATATGACCCTGCTGAATACCTTCGCAGGCCAGTGCTCGCATTGCAGCCAGATTATTGGCCAACCCCGCCGCTACACAGACTTCTGCCAGCTCGCCGGCACTGCGTACACCAAGGAGTTTCAATGCAGCCTGTGCCGTAGGATGAACCTTTGTCGCACCACCGACAATACCGACTGCCAGCGGCATTTCCAGGGTACCGACCAGGTTTCCCTGTTCATCGCGCTCCCAGTGTGAGAGGGAGGTATAGCGACCGTTGCGACTAGCGTAAGCATGGGCGCCAGCCTCAACCGCTCGCCAGTCGTTACCGGTAGCGACCAGCACCGGATCGATCCCGTTCATAATGCCCTTGTTGTGCGTCGCTGCCCGATAGGGATCAACGACGGCAAAGGCGTAAGCCCAGAGAATACCTTCAACGACTTCCTCACCGCTGAGACCGTCACGGGCCAGTGAGGCTGCCGGTACCACACAACGAGCACGGGCCAACCGGCGGTCGGTCAAGTTCGAGAGGATGCGCAGGTATACGCGCCCCCCGGTCATCTCAGCCAGCAGCGGTGCAACCGCCTCGGCCATGGTATTCACGGCATTCGCCCCCATTGCATCGCGGCAATCGACAATCAAGTGAACGACCAGCATTGGCCCCATGGGGCTAGTTGGGAAGAAGCGCACTTCAACATCGCGAGCGCCACCACCGAGACTGACCAGTGATCGGCTTTGAGCATTCGCTAGCGCGAGAATCTCTTCTTTACGCGACAGGATGGTCTGGCGGGCCTGATCGGGATCGCTAATATTAACCAATTGAACCTGGCCAATCATCAACGGCTCGGTGCTGCTCGTCTCAAACCCACCACCATCGCGTACCATACGTGCAGCGTAACTGGCCCCGGCCACGATTGATGGCTCTTCAACCACCATCGGTATCAGATAGTCGCGGCCGTTAATACGGAAGTTGGTCGCAATTCCAAGTGGTAAGTTGTATGTACCAACGACATTCTCAATCATCTTGTCGGCGCGCTCGATAGTGAGTGCACCACCCTGACCGCCGTGCAAAGCGCGTAAATCTTCATCTAACAATCCATCAAAGGACTTAACCATCTGTAGTCGCTCAAATGGATTAAGTTGATAAAACCCTTGTAAGCGAGAATTTTTGGTCCCCATAAGAGGACTCCTCCTTGATATTCATAGACCAGATATTTTCGTATCCGCAATATACGATACCACGACAATAGCTAGAAGCTGGTTAACAACAACTGTCAAAACCTATCATGCACCTGTCGGGGGGCTGTCATGCAAGCTTTTGAATGCTGAGTAGCCGAATTATGGTACAATGCACGATATGATACGAAAACACTTGTTCGTTCTTTTTGTCAGTCTGCTCTGGGTGAGTTCCTGTTCATCGACACCATCTCTGCCATTGCTAGCCGAGCTTCTTCAAAATCCGCCGGCTTATTCCCAACCGATGGTTGCCTTCTTTTACCGCGATGAACAGGGAGCACGGCTCGTCAGTCATATCAGTGTTAGTTCAGAGCGACCGGTGCCACTCGATCTGCCAACGCAGCAGGTATGGCTTGGTGGTCTCGATCCTCCGCCTGAACTGGTTATCCGCGAGGTGGACGGTGTGCAATATGGGCTGGTTATTGCACAGGGTGTCTGGCGATCTGCCGGTAACTATGGGCCAGGCGGAGCGTGGCTTTATACCATTGAAACACCATCGTTACGGCCGTTCAATCTGGTTGAGGTTGAGCTGAAACAATTGTTGGCCGACAACCGCTACGATGGTCAGGTTGTCAAAACGAAGGCTGCTCTCCTTATTTCCAGCAGTACCAGTTTGCTGGTCGATCTGATCGGACCCGGTGGTGTACCGGCTGCTAATGCGTACCAGATCAAACTTCGGAATGGTGATCGGGATCAGGCTGCGCTTGCCCGGTTGCAAGTGAGTGGTGCGGTGCGCTACGGCTACGTTGAAGTGATTGGTCTCTGGAAACGTGGGCATCTTGAGCCGTTGTTGATCTCACCGTTGCCGCAAGCACCTTGATAATCCATAGAGATGGTTTCGTCTATGTAACGGCTCGCCCACCAAATGAGCTAAGCGAACGTTCTGTCTGTGCTCTGCGTTCCCTCGGGTGATGTGAGTCGTTCCAGCAATAGGGGTGTGGATTGCACGCGCATTCCGCATAATCGGCTCACGGTTCGACAGATGAAATCTGTCGATGGATGGAATACGATGGACTCCTTGTCCTCATGAGCGCATCCTGATAGACGGGCATAGCAGTGCTGCGCCCCGATCCATCTTTTTCCGCGACAGGATATGTCAGATAGGCGCTTCATCCCGCTCTACTCGGTAGGAACGACGAAAAAAGATGATTTCAGGCGCGGTACGTATATGCGGGCCGGAGGCCCGCGTACCCAGGCCCGCGTACCCGGGTGCAGGCTTGACGAGGGTTCGCTACCTTGTCTTGTCGTCCGTTCGCGATGCGGCGACGAAAAAGATGATTTCAGGCGCGGTACGTACCATCTATGCGGGCCGGGGGCCCGCGTACCCAGGTCCGCGTACCCGGGTGCAGGTTTGACGAGGGTTCGCTACCTTGTCTTGTCGTCCGTTCGCGATGCGGCGACGAAAAAGATGATTTCAGGCGCGGTACGTATATGCGGGCCGGAGGCCCGCGTACCCAGGTCCGCGTACCCGGGTGCAGGTTTGACGAGGGTTCGCTACCTTGTCTTGTCGTCCGTTCGCGATGCGGCGACGAAAAAGATGATTTCAGGCGCGGTACGTACCATCTATGCGGGCCGGAGGCCCGCGTACCCAGGTCCGCGTACCCGGGTGCAGGTTTGACGAGGGTTCGCTACCTTGTCTTGTCGTCCGTTCGCGATGCGGCGACGACACTGGAAGCGCCACTGCAACTGCATGCCTATCCGAAGAATCGTCTCACGGTGTAGAAGCAGCGGTGCGCCCCGGCCCATCTTTTTCTGCAACAGGATAGGTCGGATCGGCTCTAAAACATACGCCTGTTGTTTTTGTAGTATCCTGGCACCGACATCTGGGTTCGCTACGCTACTACTGCTTAAGATTGCGAGTCGAAACGAAAGGAATGCTCATGACAGAACGACTACAGCGGCTCCGTACAGCATTAGCGGAACGTGACTTGCCGGCAATCTTACTCACAGCCCCGGCTAGTCGTCGCTACATTAGTGGTTTCACCGGTAGTGCTGGTGCATTGTTGATCAGTGCCGAAGCAGCATTGTTGCTCACCGATGGTCGCTATGTGGTACAGGCTGCGGCTGAGGCACCGGCATTCAGTCTGTGTGAGATACGCCCACCTGCCAGACCGTTACCCAAACTCCTTGCCGAATTGACTACTGAACTGGGAATCGGAAGGTTAGGTTTTGAGGCTGCCGCGATGACAGTAGCCGAATATCGGCAATTAACTGCTGCCCTGGGTAATGCGGTTGAGCTGGTTGCCACCGAGAACATCGTTGAAGAGCTACGAATGGTTAAGGACAGTGGTGAGATTGCTCTTTTGCGAAAGGCGGTGGCGATTACCGATGCTGCGCTGGCGGCTGTGTTGCCCACTCTTTCGCCTGCCATGACCGAGCGTGAAGCGGCGTGGAAGATTGAAGTCGCTCTGCACGAGCTAGGGGCTGAGGGGCCATCCTTTCCGATTATTGTCGCGGCAGGTCGTAACAGTGCTCGTCCGCATCATACACCGGGTGACGATCAATTGGGTGAAGGACAGCCGATCATCATTGATATGGGTGCTCGCTACTCAGGCTATCACGCCGATCTGACGCGCACAGTTGTATTGGGGCAAGCCGATGATATGTTCCGTGCTGTTTATGCTGCTACCCTCGCTGCTCAGCAGGCAGCAATACAGGCGTTGCGTCCTGGGTTGCCGTGGTCTGAAGCCGATGTAGTCGCCAGGCGGGTTATCGGTGAGGCCGGATATGCTGATGGTATTGCGCATAGCCTTGGTCACGGGGTCGGTCTTGTGATCCACGAAGCGCCATGGCTGCGGATGACAGCGCCTGATGCACCGCCGAGCCCACCTCTGCAAGCTGGTATGGTCACGTCGGTTGAACCGGGAATTTACCTTCCTGCCTGGGGTGGTGTGCGAATTGAGGATTTGGTACTGATCACTGCTGATGGGTGTGAGGTGTTGTCGCAGTCGCCACGGTGAACGATGGTGATGGTTCTGGCAATTGACAATCGTTCGGCAGCGCAGGAGTCGTGCTACAATAATGCACGAATGTTCGCATCCTCCGAGTGCGAGAAACACGAGACCCACTGGCGGCTGCCAGCGGGTCTCGTGTGGGGGGGGGTAATAGTATAGTAACGATTTTTTTACGTTTTCGCAACCCCCCAAAGGTACTACTTCATGCCAAGAATAAATAGTACTTTTGGCGCGATTCTACCATGACCATGGAGTTGCTCATGAATCAAATCGCAGTTGCCGATCGCATTAAAGAGCTGCGTAGCCTGATCCGTCGTTACGACTATCACTACTACGTGCTCGACGATCCGATCATTAGCGATGCCGAGTACGATGCACTTATGGCTGAGTTGCGTGCCCTTGAGGCGGCGCATCCAGAATTGATTACCCCTGACTCGCCAACGCAGCGCGTAAGTGGTACTCCTGCTGCGCAATTTGTCAAGGTACAGCATGCTCAGCCGATGCTATCACTTGGTAACGCCTTCACAACCGCCGATCTCCAGGCCTGGCGTGATCGGGTTATGCGTCTCCTCGGTAGTGATGCAGAAGTAGCGTATGTGGTCGAACCCAAAATTGATGGCTTGGCCGTTGCCTTGACCTATCGTGCCGGTCAATTCGTGCAGGGTGCTACTCGCGGCGATGGTGAGATCGGTGAGGATGTAACTGCCAACCTACGAACTATCGGTAGTATTCCGCTGACTCTTCAATTACCCGAGACGGTTCCTGATGATGTTCCTGCAATGCTGCCAACAATGATTGAGGTGCGCGGTGAAGTGTATATGCGCACCGCTGATTTCGAGATCTTGAATGATCGACTGGCAGCAGCGGGTGAGAAGGTCTTTGCTAACCCCCGGAATGCGGCTGCCGGTTCGTTACGTCAGAAAGACCCTGCGGTGACGGCAAGCCGACCGCTCCGCTTTTTTGCTTATGGGGTCGGTGCTATCGAAGGGGTCACGCTCAGTAGCCAATGGCAGACGCTGCGGTATCTCCGCGTCCTTGGCTTTCCGGTCAACCAGGATGCTCGTCGGTTTACCAGTTTTGAGGAGGTCTTGGCCTACTGCGAAGAGTGGATGGCACGACGCGACAAGCTACCTTACGAAGCTGATGGCATGGTGATCAAAGTTGACGACTTTGCTCAACAACGTGAACTGGGAGTAGTTGGTCGCGATCCACGCTGGGCAATTGCGCTCAAGTTTCCGGCTCGTGAAGCAATCACCCGTCTGCTCGATATTACAGTGAATGTCGGTCGTACCGGTGTTGTAACGCCAAATGCCGAACTGGAACCGGTTCAGATTGGTGGTGTGATCGTTCGTAACGCCAGTCTACATAACGCCGACTACATTGCGCAACGGGATATTCGGATCGGTGATTATGTGGTTGTTAAGCGGGCAGGGGATGTCATTCCCTACGTAGTCGGCCCGGTGATTGCCCGTCGTGACGGTAGCGAGCGTCCCTGGCAGTTTCCGACCCATTGTCCGGCATGTGGATCGCCTCTTGAACGGGAAGCGGGAGAAGCAGCCTGGCGCTGCAACAACTTTAGTATCTGCCCGGCACAACTGGTGCGACGGGTAGAGCACTTTGCAAGTCGGTCGGCAATGGATATTGTGGGGCTGGGTGAACGCCAGGCAGAACTCTTTGTGCAACAGGGGTTGATACGCGACGTAGCAGACATTTTTTTGCTGAAGGAAGAGCAACTGGCAACGCTTGAAGGATTCGGGCCGAAACGTATTGCCAATCTCTTGGCCGCCATTGATGCTGCTCGTCAGCGACCGCTTGACCGGCTGCTTGTTGGGCTAGGTATTCGTTATGTAGGAACGGTCGCCGCGCAGACACTGGCGAACGAGTTTGGCTCTCTCGAAGCGATTATGAATGCTCGCCAGGAAGACCTCGAACGTATTCCCGGTATCGGCCCGGTGGTCGCGGCCAGCGTTGTTGATTTCTTTTCACGTCCAGAAAATAAGGCGTTGATCGAGAAGCTGCGGGCTGTCGGTGTACAAGTAGACGGTGCAGAAACCAAGGCCCGTAAGAGCGACACATTGGCCGGTAAGACGTTTGTCTTAACCGGTACATTACCTTCAATGAGTCGTGAGCAGGCCAGTGCGCTGATCACCGCACACGGGGGCAAAGTAACCGATAGTGTCAGTAAGAAGACCAGTTACGTTGTAGCCGGTGCTCATGCCGGAAGTAAACTCGCAAAGGCGCAACAACTCGGAATACCGGTTATTGATGAGGCTGGTTTGCTGGCGCTGGTCGGTGTGGGTGGGGTAGCACAGGAGACGCTCCCATCAGCATCACAACCAACCGCAGCCGCCGATGAGCAATTGCCATTACCGCTACCGGAAGGGGAATGATCATTCCAGCTTTCCCGACCTTGGGGAAGAATGGGGAGCAACGGGGGTGCTGTCTAAAGAAGGGGCGGACATAGAACCCGCCCCTTTCTCTCACTACTGTCGATCCATTCGCGCTATCCACTGGGTCGGAGCGCGAATCTCATCCATGGTCGGTAGGTTTTCCGGTCGTTCCCACACCCGACTGGCAAATTGAATCCCGCGCGCTGCAACGACAGCGTTGACAAACGCCTCGCCCTGCTGATATTGGGCCAGCTTCAGGTCGAGACCGGTCAGACGGAAGATCATCAGATCGAGCATCGTGCGCTGCTTCTGCCGCTGAGCGACGCGCTGTTCGATCTGGCTAAAGCTGGGCAGCAAGCGACGACCAACGGCGTTCATGACGTGGTTCCCATACCCTTCGATCAGTGACATTAACGCCTGAATGCGATCAAAGACGGCGCGCTGTTCGGGTGTCAGCACCATCTCGATCCAGTGTTGGCCGCTACCAATGCCTTGTAAGAGACGCATCAGCATATCAACCAGGTTATTACCACTGTTTAGCATTTGACTACTGATAAGCGCGAAGTTTTGATCGATCAGCTCGCGGAAATAGCGGCGCACCCACGGATAAGCCTCAAATTCAAACGCATGGGTCATCTCGTGCAGCGTAATCCAAAGACGGAAGTCCATATCGCTTAGCCCCAACTGCTGTTGTACGCGCGCAATGTTGGGTTCGACGAAATAGAGGGAACCACCGGTGGCCTCTGCCGAAAGCAGGCTTAGATCGTACTGCCCTAGAACACGCTGAGCGAGATAGCCTAATAGCCCACCGATCTGCATGCCTAGTAGTTTACTACTCACGTCATTCATCAGCAGACCTAATGCCCCGCGACTGCCGCCGTTCTTCTCGTACATCTCTTCAATCGGGCGGAAGAGCTGGCTGAACGAAACGATGTTGGCTTCCAGCCATTCTCGCCGGTCAAAGACAAAAATGCGGCTGACCGGTTCGGGTAATTGTACACCGAGATACTCGGCGATCAATGGCTCGCTCAGCGCGACCATGCGTGCATACTGTTCACGACGAAAGTCACGATTATCTATCGGCGCCTGCTCCCATTGTGACAGGCGCAGAGCAGCCTGGCGGGCCTGTTCCCAATCGATGAGACCGGTTGCGGGCCGACCTCCGCTTCGTGTGCGTGCCTCAAAGTAATAACGTGCTGCCAAACCGGCTGCCACACCTATCAACAGAGCAGCCCCAAAGCGGCGTAGATCATTTTGATTACCGGTCAAGGTTGTCTCCTTTCCAGTGGGGATATATGTTAAGAGTCTATCATGCTTCATCGGCTTGTGTCCAATGTAACGATGAGAATTTCAACGGGCCAGGACCCGCACATCGCCAACCCGACGGGTTATCCGTTGTTCATCGAGATGTTCAAGAAATGCTACCGCATAACGACGCGAGCAGCCAAAGTGATCGCGTAGCTGAGCAACTGTCACACTACCCTGAGTTTCAATGGCGGTGCGAACCCACGTTTCCATCGCGGAATACGTCGCCGGAAGTAGATACAGGTCTGGGGCAATCTTTACCAGTAATCCCTGATCACAAGCCCAAGCCAATAGTTCATCGCCGGGTTCAACCGCTGGTATTGTATACGGCAGGCGCTTCAGCGCAGTCAGATATTGATCGAGCAGCCGTTGTTGCTCGGCGGTTGGCCGAGGTGTAAAATCGGCCAGACGTACTGTTGTTTCATCGGCGCTAATGAGTCCTTCGGTGAGCGCCGCCTGTAACACTCCCGGCCAGAGGCGGTTTGACACCTGTAAGCGCTGACGCACCTCTTCCTTCGACATGCCACGACGGAGCGGAAAGCGCTGATGGTATGACGTTAACAGATCACGCAATGTTGCACGCAAGCGATCCCAGCCTACGCTGGTGATCAACCCATCTTTACCTAAAGCTACCAGATGTCCGCTGGCGAGTAATGGCGTTAAGGTGGCTTCTACTTCTGAGTCCGTAATCCCGGTCGTGGCTACCACATCGGCCCGCAGCCGTGGCCGACCATCGGCCAGGGTTTGAAGGATGCGTTCGGATAGACTGCCCTGAGCGCGGAGATTGAGCGCAGTAATGACTTCGGCGCGAAAACGGCGATGGCGTACTGGATGAGGATCAACCACAATACCACCGGCAACCGTCCGACCGGGTGAAGGCAGGCGTAAAATGAAGCGATCGCCGACTGTGGCAACCACCGGCGTTTCCAGGCGAATCTGTGCCCATCCTTCGGCGCCACCCGGTAACTCATCGGCATCAAGTAACGTGACCCGTGCGGCGGCTTCACTACTCCCGATAAACATATCTAGAGCAGCGTTATGACAGACTGGTGCGGCCTCACGAACGATCTGGACCCTAGCATCGAGCAACGTTGTTGGTCGTAATACGCCTGGAAGTGTCAGCACATTTCCGCGCTTGAGATCACGGTGATGGACACCGGCCAGATTTACAGCAATGCGTGTTCCGGGTTGTCCCTGTTCGACAGGACGTTGATGACTCTGCAAGCCGCGAATTCGCGCCCGTATCCCTTGCGGTAATATCTCAACCTCCTGGCCGATAAACAATGGGCCATCGCGTAGGGTACCGGTGACGACTGTACCAAAACCGGCGATTGCAAAACTGCGGTCAATTGCCAGTCGTGGCACACCGGTTGTCTGATGACGAATTGGCAACGTATCAAGAAGTTGGTCGAGCGTTTGGATCAGTTCAGACAGACCAACCCCGGTGCGAACCGAGACCGGTATGATCGGAGCTGCGGCCAGGCCTGTCTCGGCCAGGACCTCGCGTACCTCATCACGGACCAGCGCCAGCCAATCGGCATCAACCAGGTCAACTTTACTCAAGACCACAATCCCGTGGTGTATCGCCAGCAGATCGATGATCGCCAGATGTTCTCGAGTCTGAGGCATCACCGATTCGTCGGCGGCAATGACGAGTAGTACGGCGTCGATACCACCAACGCCGGCGAGCATATTCTTAATAAAGCGCTCGTGCCCCGGTACGTCTATCAAACTTACCTCACGCCCGCTCGGCAAGGTAAGCCAGGCGAAACCCAGATCAATCGTCATTTCGCGTTGCTGTTCTTCGCGCAACCGATCGGGATCAATACCGGTGAGCGTCTTAACTAGCGTTGACTTCCCATGATCGACATGACCAGCGGTACCGATGGTAAACATTGCAGTATAAGTTTGATAGTCGAGTACAATATCTCTAAACGTGTGTCCGCGAAAAGGTACGGTTCGCGACTTTCATTTGTCCTTTGGCCCTTTTCTTTGCCCACAATAGGAAAGACAAGGAGAAGTTGTAACTGAAAACTCTCGCCAGAGGACGGTGCTCTAGTGTTTATTATAGTACGATGGAACATGCACTTCATCATCTTTGCCGCGTTGATCCAACCTTAGCGCGATGGATCGAGCAGATCGGCCCGTATACGTTCCAGCGCCAGCCCCACGGCTTTGCCACGCTTGCGTATGCGATCATTAGTCAACAACTATCGCTTGCCGCAGCCCGCACGATTCGTGATCGGCTGATTGACCGATTGGGCATTCTCGACCCGAGAACCATCCTGGCTGCCGACGAGGCTCTCTTGCGCGCTGCCGGTCTTTCGGCCCGCAAGAGCAGTTACCTGCGTGATCTTGCCGAACGGGTGATATGTGGTCAACTTGACCTGGATCAATTACCGACGCTTGACGATGAAGCGGTGATCGCAGCGTTGACTACGGTAAAAGGTATCGGGCGGTGGACGGCCGAAATCTATCTGATGTTTGCACTCGAACGCTCAGATATATTGCCTGCTGCTGATCTTGGTTTGCGGGATGCAGTGCGCTTGATATACGACCGACCACGTCTGCCAACATCTGCTGAGATACGCATTATGGGCGAACGCTGGCGACCGTACCGCAGCATTGCGTGCTGGTATCTCTGGCAAGCACGCCGTATTATATTGCACGGTTAAGCAATATTACGTTGTATCGCGGTTATGAATATGGTATGATGAGCAATAAAAAGTAGAGGAAACGGTTGCGTATGGTGCGAATTGATGGGCGATTGCCCGATCAACTACGAGCGATTTCAATTGAAGTAGGCGCTGCGCCGTATGCTGAAGGATCGGCGCTCATTGCATACGGTAACACACGTGTGCTGTGCACAGCCACGGTTGAGGATGGTGTACCGGCCTGGATGCGTGGTCAGCAGGGTGGTTGGGTAACTGCCGAATATGCAATGCTGCCACGTGCGACCCTTCAGCGTACCCGTCGTGAACGTAACGGCCCGAGTGGGCGTACCCAGGAGATACAACGTCTGATCGGGAGATCGCTACGGGCGGCAGTTGATCTCAGTGCCCTTGGTGAACGAACCATTACTATCGACTGTGACGTCCTGCAAGCCGATGGTGGTACGCGCACGGCGGCTATCAGTGGTGGCTACGTAGCCCTGGCTCTGGCAGTTGAGCATCTCGTGCGCAGTAACGCCATTGAAGTCAGACCTGCTCTGACACCGGTAGCGGCTGTAAGTGTGGGAATGGTGCAGGGAACGCTCCTGCTTGATCTTTGTTACGAGGAAGACAGTCAGGCCGATCTTGATTGTAACGTCGTTATGAACAGCACCGGTGCTTACATTGAAATCCAGGCCACTGCTGAACGAGTACCGGCAAGCCGATCCCAACTCAATGCTCTACTCGATCTGGCTGAATATGGGATCAGACAGATTCTCGATGTGCAGGCGGCTGCTTTAGCGGCTACCCTGCCTAACAATACAATGAGCCGTGCGCAATTACCATAACCATGGTGCGCACCGTCAATCTGCGACGTCATGGCTCGCAATGGTCGCCCTGCCACGGGCGAGGAGGCTCACAATGATAGACGAGACCAAGCGCGTTGCCGGTCGTCGCCACTTACGTTACGGTTTAGCATTCGAGCGCACGCAGCGTCCGGCGTCAGCGGCTGACCATTTTCGCATGGCAATAGCTGCCGATCCGACGCTGCGTGATGCCCATAATGCTCTGGCCTTTCACTATCAGCAACAGGGTTTGCTGGCTAAAGCTGCCGAGGCTTTTGCAGCAGTGGCGAATTTAGCCGATGATTATTTTGCTCATTTCAATCTCGGCTTTGTCTTGATCGAACTTGAACGGTACAATGAGGCTGAACGCGAATTTCGCCGTTGTCTTGAACTTGATCCGGGCGATGTCGCAGCCCAACTCGAACTGGCGTATATCTATGTCGCCCGTGGTGAATACGAGACTGCGTTAAGCCTATTGGAAAAACCGCGCCAACGCTATTACGACGACTGGGCTGTTTTTCATTTGCTTGGGCGTTGCTACTTTCACCTCCAACGCTACGATGAAGCTCAGCAGGCCTGGCAACAGAGCTTAGCATTGGCTACTACCCCAGAGGCGCAACTGGAATTACTTTCTTGTTTGCAAAGTGTTGAACGAAGACGTGAGTTTCGTACATGCAACGGTAGCAAAGATGATCTCTATGTCCGTGAAGGTGTGGTCTGTCTTGGTTCGGCAATGGATGATGGTCTGAACATACATCCACTTGTACACTACCAGTTGCGTGAAGAAGATATTTCTCGTACCGTTCAGCGTTTTCTGGCCCTTGCTCGTAGCAGTGGCTGGTATTTTGGTGGAGTCGCCACCCCCGACCCGTACAGCAAACCACTGGCGTTGGCAGTGGCTCAACTGCTAGACGTTCCTCTGCTGAATCTGCATCATTTGCCGACGATCACCGAACCAGTTTTGATCGTCATCGCTGTTGGTCACTCGGCCGATCTTCTGGCTGTTGCCCGTGAGCGTCTGCCTGTTCCCAGTCCCGGATTCTGTCTGGCACTGAATTGGATGCGCCACAGTAAGATGTTACCCGAAATCATTGGTATTATCGTTGAAGGCACGAGTACCAACCCCTGGGAGTCGGCGTTACAGGAGCTGACACCAACCGAACAAGTAGTACGCAGTCAGCAGATTGCCGAACGACTGGTGCAACACGTCAAGACTCTTCCGGCGGAAGATAATCTTCCGCGACAGATTCGCTATTACACGCGCCACCATCGGCGATTGGCTATTAATGCGCTGTATCAAAGGTCGCGATAAATTTAGAGCGTACACGCGCAGCAGCACAACCGGTTCCCCTCCCCTTCCTCTCTCTAGCTCCTCCTCTCCTGTCGAGGCAGAGGAGGGGGAGGCTGCGGGAGGGTGAAGCCGTTTCTCCCATTCTCTTTGTTCTCATCGCTGTCCTATTGACACAATGCTATTGCGCTGGTATATTAGTGTATAATTTACACTATACAGCGAGGCGGTATGAACGGTATCCAACAGCGAACTGCCACCGGCATTCTCTTCACCGACCAATATCAGTTGACGATGGCCCAGCTCTATTTTCGGATGGGCATTCACGAACGGATGGCACAGTTTGATCATTTCTTTCGGCAACCACCCAACTACGGGTTACATTCAGCCGGTTATTGTATTGCTGCCGGGCTTGAATGGTTACTCGATTGGATGGAAACTGCTTCTTTTGGCCCAACTGAGCTTGAGGTGCTCCGCAGTCAGCGCAATCGAGTCGGCAAGCCAATCTTCGATGAGGATTTCCTGTCCTACCTGAGTCGCCATGGTCATTTCGGGGGCATCACGCTTTGGGCCGTACCCGAAGGGCGGGTTGTGCACGCGCAGGCGCCGATGACTATCGTGCGCGGGCCACTGATGATGGCTCAAATGCTCGAAACAGCACTGCTTAATCATCTTAATTATCAAACGTTGGTAGCAACGAAGGCCAGCCGAATTCGTGAGGCGAGTGGGGCCAGTACGGTGCTTGAGTTTGGCTTGCGTCGTGGTCAGGGCCTGGGTGCGAATGCCGGGACACGTGCAGCCTTAATTGGCGGCGCCGACTTTACATCGAATGTCGGCCTGGCGCATACGATTGGGCAGACTGCGAAAGGTACCCATGCCCATGCCATGGTACAGGCCTTTCTGGCCCTTGGAATGAGTGAGCTTGACGCCTTCCGGGCCTATGCTGAGGTTTACCCCGACGATTGTCTGTTGCTGGTAGACACTATTGACACGTTGCAGAGTGGGGTGCCGAATGCAATTCGCGTCTTTGAGGAGCTGCGCGCCAAAGGGCATAAGCCAGTAGGAGTTCGTCTTGACTCGGGCGATCTGGCGTATTTGGCTATCCAGACGGCGCTTATGCTTGATCGGGCCGGTTTCCCTGATACGGTGATTGTCCTTTCCAATGATCTCGACGAACTGGTGATCTGGCAGATTCAGAGCCAGATCGTTCAGGAAGCGCCGCGTTATCAAGCCGATGCCAATGCGATCATTCGCCGCCTGGTCTATGGAGTAGGTACTAGGCTGGTGACTTCGCATGGTGAGGGTGCACTCGGCGGGGTGTATAAGTTGGTGGCCTTACACGATGGGCAGACCTGGCAACCGGCAATTAAAATCGCCGAGAGTGCAGCGAAACTGACTAATCCCGGCCTGAAGCGAGTATGGCGGCTGTACGATGCGCGTGGGAAGGCAACAGCCGATCTCATCGCTCTCGAAGATGAAGACCCGGCCAGTGAAGAGGTGATCCGGTTGCGCCACCCCAGCGATCATACCCGGCAGCGTGCAGTATCACGTACAGAACTGACCGGAATTGAGCCGTTGCTGGAGCCTGCTATGGTCCATGGCCGACGTCTAGCCCATCCGGTGCCAATCGAACAGATGCGCGAACGCCGCCATGCTGACGTCGAGCGGCTTGATCTTGGTGTTCGGCGCATTATGAACCCGCACATCTACCATGTTTCGCTCAGTCAGCGGTTGTGGGATCTGAAACAGGAACTGCTCAATCGGTTTCAGGTGTATTAAACGGAGTCACATGTTGGGGCGGGGCATCGCCTCGCCCTAAAGGGTGTATGGAGGCGCGCATTTTCTTGTTTCAACGGTAGTCTACGGCTACGATCCCGTTGTCTGGCTGATCATACTCGTCACCGTATCGGTAGGTGTAGATTAACCATCGCTCACAAGGGGTTGGGGATGATGAGGGGCTGATTCGACAAAACTAGGCACGGCCCATGCGGGCCGGAGGCCCGCGCTCCCAGGCGTGGGTAGGTGCGACAGACGATAGTTCCCGGCTCTATACATGGCCCATGCGGGCCGGAGGCCCGCGCTCCCAGGTGTGGGTAGGCGCGACAGACGATAGTTCTCGGCTCTATACATGGCCCATGCGGGCCGGAGGCCCGCGCTCCCAGGTGTGGGTAGGCGCGACAGACGATAGTTCTCGGCTATGCCCTGCGCACGCGGGCCGGAGGCCCGCGCTCCCAGGTGTGGGTAGGTGCGACAGACGATAGTTCTCGGCTCTATACATGGCCCATGCGGGCCGGAGGCCCGCGCTCCCAGGTGTGGGTAGGTGCAACAAACGAACGTTCCCAGCTATGCCCTGCGCACGCGGGCCGGAGGCCCGCGCTCCCAGGTGTGGGTAGGCGCAACAAACGAACGTTCCCAGCTATGCCCTGCGCACGCGGGCCGGAGGCCCGCGCTCCCAGGTGTGGGTAGGTGCAACAAACGAACGTTCCCAGCTATGCCCTGCGCACGCGGGCCGGAGGCCCGCGCTCCTAGGCGTCTACGTGGA